>OAUX01000879.1_pt1 | contig 10638 bp, 7 predicted proteins | sample 1501311 | NCBI WGS metagenome assembly OAUX01 (sample SAMEA2580066, study PRJEB22360) | human gut metagenome | reverse complement strand
TCTTTTTTATTTTCATTATACCTTCGCAGGTTTCACTATTTCACTTGGATAACAACCAAGCACTTTCAGATAATTACTGAATTGCTTAAGCTCTTCCAAGGCAATTTGGGTATCTGGATGATGAATATTTCCTTCAATTTCTAAATAGAACATTTCTTCCCAAGGTTTGCCATAAATAGGACGAGATTCAAGCTTGGTCATATTAATACCGTGCTTTTTAAACACAAGTAAGGCGTCCACTAAAGAACCCGCTTGTTGCGATGTAGTCATCAACAATAAGGTTTTCGTGTGGATTTGTGGTGAAACTTCACGAGCTTGTTTTGCCACTACGATGAAACGCGTAATGTTATTTTCTTGGTTAGCAATATTATGTTTTAACACATGTAAGCCATAAAGTTTACCACCATCTTCATTGCCTAATGCCGCAATATTCGGTTTATTCAAGCTTGCCACGAGCTGCATTGCATGAGAGCTACTTTCGCAGAATTCAATATGCACACGCTCAAGACTTTGAATAAATTGACTACACTGCTGGATCACTTGTGGATGGCTATAAAGCGTATCAATTTTGCTTAAATCATCTTGCTCATTCACTAAAACACAGTGCTTGATAAGATAAGCCAACTCGCCCACCAAAGATAAGGTAGTATGTTGAAGCAGATCATAAACTTCATTAATTGCACCTGACGTGGTGTTTTCTAAAGGCAGTACACCATAATCAGCTTCTCCACTTTCGACCTTTTCAAAAATTTGAGCAAAGGAATCACAACTGATTTCAGCAAACTGCTGGTTATAACGAGCCGCATAATTACGCGCAGCCAAATTAGAGTAAGAACCACGCTTGCCTAAGAAAGCAATATGTAACGTTTCTTCTCGTTGCTCATTGAGCTTTTTCTGCAAGTACACTTGCTGTGTGAGCACAGAATCTTCAATGATCTTTTGGAAGACTGACGTAATATATTGTGGTTCAAGCTGATAATTTTGACTTTCAGCAAACTGCACAAGCTCTTGTAAGAGTTGTTGCTCACGCTCTAAATCACGCAACGCTTTTTGCGTCACTTCTTTGCTTCTTACTACATCATATGCCAGGCGGTGGCGCTCTGAAAGCAGCTTTAACAAGCTGCGATCAATTTGCGTAATTTGCTGACGAATTTCTGATAAATCTAATGCCATTTCATTCCTTATTTAAAGGTTACTTCATTATGAGGGGTGTATTTTTCAGCATTAATAGGTGAATTTTTCTCAAAAAATTCTTTTAAAACATCCGCATCAATAAAACCTGTGTTAACGAAAGTTGGATTTTTGGTCATGACTGGATAACCATCTCCACCCGCCGCATTATAACTTGGTAAAGAAATACGGTAAGTTTTATTTAAATCCAATGGTTTACCTTGAATTTTCACATTTTCAACTTTCTTATCCGCACGATTTACTGTCATGCTGATACCTGAGTATTATGCATAAGCACCAGAATCCACTTCTTTCAATGCGACTACATTTAAATAATCCAATAATTCTTTACCGGTTAATTCAAAATAGCTCACAATGTTACCAAATGGATGGATTTTTAAAATGTCTTTATAAGTCACATCACCTTCTTGGATAGAATCACGAATACCACCTGAGTTCATGATACCAATATCTGCTTTCGCTTTTTGACGTTGTGCTTCTGCAATTAAGTGACCAAGGTTAGTTTGTTCAAAACGAATAATGGTACGATCACCCTCTAACTTACCGTTTAATTTACCCACTTTTTGGCTTAATAACGCATCACCTTTATCTTGGTAAGATTTTAAAAGTTTTTCCATTTCTGGATCTTGTGGAATCTCTTCTGCGTAATTTACGTATTCCGTTTTACCATCTTCTTTTTTCACTTTTTTCTTCAAGTTCACTGGAATTAATTGATAATTCACTAATTTTAATTCGCCATTTTTGAACTCAAAGTCAGCTCGACCAACATATTTACCCCATTCAAACGCTTGCATAATCCAAGTACCATTTTGGAAATCTGGTTTACATGGCTGAGTTGGTTGATAATCTTTAATCCATACGCCTTTATCATCCACACAAATCGGATCATGACTGTGGCCACCGATAATCATATCGAATGCGCCTTTATCTAAATTACGTGCAAGGCTCACATCACCCGGCGCATTTGAACCATGTTTCGCATCATAATAATAGCCCATATGCGTTAAAGCGATTTTTATATCTGGCTTAACTTTTTCATTTAGCTCTTTTAATGTGGCTTTTGCTACCGTTGTTGGATCTTCAAACTTCACATTGTGAAGGTATTCTGGGTTACCTAATTTTGCAGTATCCTCTGTGGTTAAACCTACCACGGCAATTTTAAGATCTTGTTTATTTAAAATGGTATAAGGTTTAACTAAGGTTTTACCGGTTTTGGTGTTAATCACGTTTGCTGATAAAAATGGGAAGTTTGCCCATTTTTCTTGCATATCCAGTACTTGTAATGGATTATCAAACTCGTGGTTACCTAATACGGTTGCTTCATAGCCCATCGCATTCATTGCTTTAATATCGGGTTCTGCTGTTTGCATATCAGACTCTGGCACACCTGTATTGAAATCACCCGCATTTAATAAAACGAGAGAGCCATCTTTTTGCTCGACTTCTGCTTTTACGCGATTAACAATTGTTTTATGTGCTGGAAAGCCATATTCACCTTTTGCATTCGGCCAAAAATGTCCGTGCGTATCATTCGTGTGCAATATGGTAAATTGATAGGTTTTATCCTGTTCATATGCCATTGCAGCAGAAGTTGCTAGCACAAGAGGAAGCACGGTAAATAATTTTTTCATAATAAAAATACCTCTATTTTTGACCGCTCTTTACCTTCGCAGAAAACAAAAATAACAGAGCAAGATGGGAAATAAAAAAGCTATACTCCCGAAAGAAGTATAGCTTTTCAACAAAACATTGTTAGATGAGTACCTGCGCGGGCGCAACATAACCTTGTGGAACTTGTTTCTTATCTTCAAAGGTAACAAATTCCCATGCTTCCTGATCGGCAAGTACAGCACGGAGTAACTTATTATTTAAACCGTGACCAGATTTATAAGCTTTGAAATCACCGATGATGTTATAGCCACACATATAAAGATCACCAATTGCATCAAGCATCTTGTGACGAACTAATTCATCTCTGAAGCGTAATCCGTCTTCATTTAAGATTCGGTAATCATCTAATACGATGGCATTATCTAAGCTACCACCTAATGCAAGACCTTGAGATTGAAGATATTCAATATCTTTCATGAAACCAAAGGTTCTTGCACGACTAATTTGATGTACGAATGCTTGTGCAGAAAAATCCATCACATAATTACGTACATTTTTACTAATCGCAGGATGATTAAAGTCGATTGTGAAATCTAAACGGAAACCATTGTAAGGTTTAAATTCTGCCCATTTATCACCGTCTTCTACTCGTACATTTTTCTTAATACGAATAAATTTCTTCGGTGCATTTTGTTCTTCAATACCTGCGTCTAAGAGCAAGTAAATGAATGGGCTTGCACTACCGTCCATGATTGGAATTTCAGGTGCATCAACTTCAATAATAATATTATCGATACCTAAACCTGCTAATGCTGCGTTTAAGTGTTCTACAGTTGAAACACGCACACCTTGTTCATTCACAAGTGCAGTACAAAGCATTGTATCGCGTACTGAATCCGCATTTGCAGGGAAAGTCACCGGCGGATTAAGATCAGTACGGCAGTAAATCACGCCAGTATTTGGCATAGCCGGACGCAACGTTAACGTTACTTTTTTGCCGCTATGTAAGCCTACACCTGTGACTTTAATGCTTTGTTTTAATGTTCTTTGTTTAATCATCTCTTTTACCTTATTGCTTCACAACAAGATTACTTCTACTCTTATTTCTCATCACGACCAAATGATGCCGGATTAAAGAAATTAGGATTATTTCTTAACTGTTCTAAACGGCTTGGATCAAGCGGTTTATTTAAGTTACCGTATTGTGGATTTTGCTCCTGTGCTGGTTCTGGTTGTGGATTATGTCTTAATGCATCTAAACCATGTAAACCAACTGGCGGCTGTGGCTGAATAGTTTCTTGCGCTACAGGTTGTTGAACCGGCGCTTGTTGAACTGCTGCTTGAGGACGAGCAATCACTACTGGCTCAGCCGCAACAACATCACCCAAACCTGTTGCAACGATCGTAACACGAATTTCATTGCTCATTTCAGGGACTAAACTGGTACCCACAACGATAGTCGCGTCTTCTGATGCAAAGCTACCTACAGTGTCACCCACCACGTTAAATTCGTCAAAGCCAAGATCCATGCCTGAGGTAATATTAACAAGGATACCTTTAGCATTAGAAAGATCGACTTTCTCTAATAAATCATTTTTAATTGCAAGACGTGCTGCTTCTTCTGCACGGCCCGCACCTGGTTCACTTTGAGCTGAACCGAAACCAATCATTGCTTGGCCCATTTCCGACATAACGGTTCTTACGTCAGCAAAGTCCACGTTGATTAAACCTGGAGACGTAATCATATCGGAAATACCCATAACAGAGTTACGTAATACGTCATTTGCAGCAGCAAAAGCATCAATTAACGTTGCATTTTTCGGGAGAACTTTTTGGATTTGTTGGTTAGGAATAATGATCATTGAATCCACATATTGTGAAAGATCTTTAATTCCTAATTCAGCAAATTGCATACGTTTTTTGCCTTCAAAGCTAAATGGCTTAGTAACAACAGCAACAGTTAAAATACCTAACTCTTTCGCAACTTTAGCGACGATTGGTGCTGCACCAGTACCTGTACCACCGCCCATACCGGCTGCGATAAAGACCATGTCTGCACCTTCAAGCATTTTACGGATTTCTTCTTGGTCATCTTCAGCCGCTTTACGACCTACATTTGGGTTCGCCCCTGCGCCAAGACCTTTCGTTGTTGCTCCACCGATTTGTACAGTTTGTTGAACTTGGCTTTTGCGTAATGCCTGCGCATCGGTATTCACCGCATAGAATACGATTTTACCGTGTTCTTCGCTATCAATTGCACTTTCGCCCAAGAAATTACCATTGAATTCTTGTTGCACCATGTTAGCAACCATGTGGTTAACTGCATTACCGCCGCCTCCACCGACACCGACAACCTTAATCAGTGCACCTGTTTGCTCTTCAAAATCACCATACTCTGGGTATAACATTTGCTGTTCTCCGTTACTGCTAATACTCTGCTAGCACATTAATAAAAGTTAAATTTTTTCTATTGTAAATGAAAAAGCCAAAATGATCAAAATTCTGATTTCACTTTATTGAAAATATTTTTAAGACCTTTCCAGAATTTTTTGCCTAATGCTTCATCGCCATAGTTACTATCCACTGGATCATTATCACTATTTTGGTGATGGTATTGTAATAATCCCACTACGGTTGAATATTGTGGGCGATTTACATAATCTGTTAAACCCGTAATATTTAATGGACTACCAATACGCACCTGACAACCAAATACACTTGAGGCACAATCTTTTAAGTCCTCAATCTGTGCACCACCACCGGTGATAACGACACCAGCAATTAATTCAAATTTAATATGTTTGGTTTCTAAATCTGCTTTGAGCTTATCTAATTCGTCCTTAACAACGCCTAATAGTTCAATATATCTTGCTGAAGTGATTAAAGATAAATCACTTTTTGTTAAAGCGCGTGGTGCTCGACCACCAATGCTTGCCACTTCAATTTTCTTATCACCATGTAAACGTGCCGGATACAATGCACTCGCATAATTCACTTTAATGCGCTCTGCCTCTGCACGAGAAACGGTACATGCATGAGCAATATCATTAGTGACAATATTGCCAGCATAAGGAATAACCTTGCTGAAACGCAATGAGCCATTGGTGTAAACCATCATATTCATGGTGCCAGCACCGAAATCAACTAAGCAAACACCAAGATCTTTTTCATCTTCAGTTAAAACAGAATGTGTTGCTGCAAAGCCGGAGAACACAACTTTATCAACTTGTAATCCACAACGCTCAACTGCTTTTTTCAAGTTATTCTGCCAGTCTTGGTGACAAGCAATTAAGTGTACATTTGCTTTTAAACGAACACCTTGTAAACCTAATGGGTTTTTAATATTAACTTGTTTATCTACGGCATATTCTTGTGGAATGATGTGTAATAAAGAAAGCCCCTCAGGTAATTTCACTGAGCTCGCTGTATGTAAAGCATCATCAATTTCATCTTGAGTCACTTCATTTTCAGAAATAGCAACAAAGCCGCTCTCATTCAGGCTTTGAATATGTTCACCTGTAATCGCAAGAGTCACGCTCATAATTTGGCAATCAGCCATTGATTCAGCTGCCTCAATGGCACGTTGGATAGAGTTAACGACGGCATCTAAATCAGTAATACTGCCACGATCAATCCCTTTTGATGGACAACTACCCACGCCAAGTACATTTACTACGCCATCAGGAAGCACTTCCCCAACGACAGCAACAACTTTTGATGTACCAACTTCAAGACCTACAATTACTTTCGGTTCCAACTCTTTTGCCATTTTCTTATTACACCCAATGAATTATTTTTTATTTCTCTGTCAATCCAACCGCTGCTGATGCAGATGCATAGCGCAAATCTACATAATCAATTCGTTTACCTTCAGGCACTTCAATTTGTGGATAAATCGTTACAAATCGATCTAATTTTGGTTTCCAATCTCCGCGCCCAAGTTTCAATACTATATCATTATCTAGCGTAACTTGCCACGCACCACGATCATCAATTGTCACACCTTTAACCACCAAATTTTTCGCTTTAAAATCAGCAAAAATTTGATTCCAAGCCTCTAATACTTTCAAGCTTTGATAATCCGGACCACCTAAATAAGGTAAAGCTTTTTCTTTTAACTTATCCATCGGCAATTGGAAAACTGTTCCATCTTTTGTAACGAACTCTGTTTTGTTCCAAATGGCGACTGGCTGATATTCGGATAACCAGATACTTAAACGATTTGGCCAAATTTTACGAACTACCGCACCTTTTACCCAAGGAATCGTTTCAAGCTGCTCTTGAATTTGCTTAACGTCTTGTCCCCAAAAGCCCTTGAGTGAACCCATTTTGAGCAACACATCTTGCACATCCGGATAAGTAGTAAATTCATTTTGGCCCACTAATGCATAGGCTGTGATTTTTCTATCACCATCTAAGCTTTCGAGCCAATTTTGCCAGTTTGAATAAACGAAATACCCTAGCCCCGCACAAAGTAACACCAAAGCAAGTTTAATCTGCAGCATAAAACGGAATTTACCATCTCCGTTAGATGAGCGACCAAATTGCGTTGGCGGTGTATTTTTGCGCTTAATTACATTCATTACGCACTCAACTCCAAAATTTTTACGACGAGTTGTTCAAATGAAATACCGACTGTTGACGCAGATTTAGGGAATAAACTGTGACTTGTCATGCCAGGATTTGTGTTTACTTCGACTAAACGGAAATTACCTTGTGCATCAGTCATCACATCAATGCGGCTCCAACCACGACACCCTACGACGTCATAAGCACGTTTAACTAATTTCGCTAATTCTTGCTCACGTTCAGCTGAAAGGCCAGCAGGGCAAAAATATTGAGTGTTATCTGAAATATATTTCGCATCGTAATCATAAAACTCACCTTCTGGCACAATGCGAACAGCAGGTAACACTTCGCCACCTAAAACAGGCACAGTTAGTTCATCACCCGCTAACCATTCTTCAATCAAAATGGTGTTATCAAATTTAAGTGCGTAATCGACCGCACTTTTTAATTCTTCGACTGCTTTTACTTTTGTTAAACCCACACTTGAACCTTCAAGAGATGGCTTAACCATCAAAGGTAAACCTAATTTTTCGACCACAGCTTGTGGGTTTAGTTCGTGAGCATTTTCTTTGGTCACAATCTCCATATCGGCAACAGGTAAACCAAAGGCTTTCCATAACATTTTAGTGCGCATTTTATCCATGGTTAACGCTGAAGCCATCACACCACAACCAGTGTAAGGCAAACCGATTTGTTCTAATAAACCTTGCATGGTACCATCTTCACCACCGCGACCATGTAAAATGTTAAAGACACGATCAAAACCCTCTGCTTTTAAATTCGCGACATTATATTCTTTAGGATCGATACCGTGCGCATTATAGCCTTGACTCACTAATGCATTTAACACAGCTGCACCAGAATTAAGAGAGACTTCACGTTCAGCTGATGTGCCGCCTAACAACACGGCAATTTTTTCTTGTTTTAAATTCATTGTTTTATCCTGTTTTCCTTTTATTCTTCATTGAAAAGTGCGGTTATTTTTCGATGTATTTATGCTTTCCAACGTTCAGCTAAACCACGAGAAATTTTGCTTACACTTCCCGCACCTTGGGCAAGAATTAAATCACCATCTTGAATAATTTGATCTAACACATCACCAAGTTGTTCCGTATCAGAGACTAAAATTGGATCGACTTTTCCTAGGTTACGAATAGAACGACAAAGTGCTTTGCTATCTGCACCTACGATTGGCGTTTCGCCTGCCGCATATACATCTAACATAATCAATGCATCCACTTGGGATAATACCTGCACGAAATCATCAAATAAATCGCGAGTACGTGAATAACGGTGAGGTTGGAAAATCATCACAATACGTTTATCTCCCCAGCCTTCACGTGCCGCTTTGATGGTCACGCCAACTTCTGTTGGGTGATGGCCATAATCATCCACTAAGCGTACTTTACCATTTGGACGAATAAACTCGCCTAATTGGTCGAAACGTCTGCCTGCGCCTTGGAAATCAGCAAGCGCTTCTAAAATAGCTTCATTGCCAATGCCTTCTTCTTTTGCGACTGCAAGTGCCGCGGTTGCATTTAACGCATTGTGTTTACCCGGTACATTTAATAATACATTGATGCGTTCACCACTTGAACAAACTACGGTGTAATGACCTTGGAACCCCGTTTGTTCATAATCTTCGATACGATAATCCGCATGTTCACTGAAACCATACGTTAATACTTGGCGTCCAACTTGAGGAACAAGTTCCATTAATACCGAATCATCTGCGCACATAACCGCTAAACCGTAGAACGGTAAGTTATGTAAGAATTTTACATAGGTGGCTTTCATTTTCTCAAAATCACCTTCATAGGTATCCATATGATCCGGTTCAATATTGGTCACCACAGAAACCATTGGCTGTAAGTGTAAGAAAGAGGCATCACTTTCATCTGCTTCAGCGATTAAATAACGGCTTGCACCTAAATGCGCATTTTTACCGGCTGATTTAACTAAACCACCATTAACAAAAGTTGGATCCAGTTTCGCTTGAGTATAAATCATCGAAATCATAGCTGTAGTAGTGGTTTTACCATGGGTACCTGCTACCGCAATACCATGACGGAAACGCATAATTTCAGCCAACATTTGTGCTCGCTGAATCACTGGAATACGATTTTGTTTTGCGGCGATTAATTCAGGGTTATCTTCATGGATCGCACTTGATACAACTACTACGCTTGCCCCTTTCACATTTTCAGCTTGGTGACCAATGAAAATTTTTGCGCCAGCTTGAGCAAGACGCTGAGTCACGACACCATCTGCAATATCAGAACCAGAGATATCATAACCTTCATTCAATAAAATTTCGGCAATCCCACTCATACCAGCACCACCGATACCAATGAAATGAATTTGTTGAACCCGACGCATCTCAGGGATAATCTTTCTAATCTCGTCCGAAATATGTTTCATATTATTTCACCTTTATTTTTAACCGCACTTTTAGGTTAAGGGTTTATTTGCTATCCCTCAACTTCTCTGTTCTTATTTCGCGTTCTCTACGATGACATCAGCTACACGTTTAGCGGCTAATGGTGCTGACATTTCTTTTGCCTTAATCGCCATCGCTAGCAAAGTTTCACGATCTGTTTTTTCTAAGAAATCGACTAACACATCCGCATTTAATTCATTCTGCTGAACAATTTTTGCTGCACCTACATCGGCAAGATATTTCGCATTTAAATATTGTTGTTGATCTTTATGCTGGAATGGTACAAAAATTGCTGGTGTCCCCACTGCTGCTAATTCACATACCGTTAAAGCTCCAGAGCGACAAATCACCACATCCGCCCAAGCGTAGGCTTCTGCCATATCATCAATAAATTCTGTAATTTTGACCGAGTCTGCATGTTCACCATAAAGTGCGGTCACACTTTCAACAGAACCTTTACCCACTTGATGACGCACTTCTAGTTTATCTGCCAAACGCGCTACTACTTGTGGAATCGTTTGATTGAGTACGCGAGCCCCTTGGCTTCCACCCACGACAAGTACTCTCAGTTTTCCACTTCTTTCTGAAAAACGCGCTTGTGGTGATGGCATTTCAAATAAATCTTGGCGAACCGGGTTTCCTACAACTTCGGCATCTTTAAACGCAGTTGGAAAAGCTTGTAATACACGTGTCGCAATTTTAGCCAACCATTCATTGGTTAAGCCTGCTACGGCATTTTGTTCATGTAAAATTACCGGCACGCCGCAAAGTTTTGCAGCAATACCACCTGGGCCTGATACATAACCGCCCATACCTAATACCGCATT
>OAUX01000878.1_pt1 | contig 10644 bp, 9 predicted proteins | sample 1501311 | NCBI WGS metagenome assembly OAUX01 (sample SAMEA2580066, study PRJEB22360) | human gut metagenome | reverse complement strand
GTTTTATTACCTATAATAAAACAGGAAGCTTTACATTAGCTGCACAATCTATGAACATCACACAATCAGCTTTCAGCGCTCAAATGAAAAAATTAGAGCGTCTAGTTGGTGTGAAATTAATATCCCGCTCTACAAGAGGTAGCCGTTTGACACCAGAAGGTGAATTATTCCTACCAGAAGCAGAACAAGTTCTCGACACATTGGAACGTGCTATTCAATCGATCCGTTTAGCTAGCAAGGTAGAACGTCCAATCTTAAATATTGGTGTATTGCGTAGTTTAGGGGACATCCGCCTTAACGGATATGTATCCCACTTCTTCCAAAACCACCCTGAATTCTCTGTCAGCATTTATGACATGGAAGAAGAAGAGTTGATGCTCGACTTACGAGAAAATCGTATCGACATTGCTCTCCTCTACTTACCAAATAACAAAGATATGTCAGCATATGAATCTACCGCCCTTCGCGAGGACGAATTCGTATACTATGCACCAAACATCATCGATAATATGGAAGTTGCTAGCTTGAAAGCAATTCAACAACAACCATTACTTATGTATCCGCCTAAGTACTTTATGTATCGTACATTGAAAAATTATGTTGGTAACGGTCAACAAAATCTACACATTAGAGGTAGCCGCTTATCTAACCCATATACAATGATCGACTACTGTCAAAAAAATAAATCAGGCTGTATCGTAGCACGCCAAATTCTAAATTCTTTAAATATCAATGATGGCTACATACCTTTAGAAAAACCATTTAAACTACAAGTGTGCTTCGCTTTTAAGAAAAACAATTCTAAATCGGAAACAATGCATACCTTCATGGATTATGTACACAGCGAATCACCAGCACGCTTATAAGAACAAACCAAAGCCCGTACACATATATGTGTACGGGTTTTTAATTTTATTATATCCTCTATTAAAGTCTCTATTTAACATTTTACCTTTTAATATCTTTGTCTTTTAACATTCTTTTCTTTACCACTAGTAACGATTCACCTTGGTCATTAAATAATTGCTCTCTACTGTAACAAGTTGTACAATAGAGAATAGATTTCAATTAATACTGTGAGGTTATTATGCTCTTATCTATTTTCTTCTTTATATTAGCCGGTTTAGCCGAAATCGGTGGCGGCTATTTAGTATGGCTCTATATGCGCGACGATAAAGGCCCTGTATATTTACTGGCTGGTGCTTTCATCCTGTTCTTATACGGTATTATCCCTACCTTCCAACCAGAAGCCAGCTTCGGTAAAGTTTACGCAGCCTATGGCGGCGTATTTATCGCCCTCTCCATCCTATGGGGCTGGCTCGTCGATGGACTGCGACCAGACACATATGATATTATCGGCGGTCTCGTCTGTCTTGTAGGCGTTTATATCATCATGTACGCGCCGCGTTAAATACAAAGAGTACAACTCCAACAGTTGTACTCTTTTTTCTATGTCTATTTCTATGCCTATTTTTATGTCTATAACTAATATTTTCTAAATAAATAACTATTTTTATACAAATAGAAATAACTATTGATATATATGAATAGCTATTGTGTTATATAACAAAAAGCTGTGTTATATAAAAAAAGCGGCCATCCGAAGATAACCGCTTACGTTGGTGGACGATGACAGGATCGAACTGCCGACATCCTGCTTGTAAGGCAGGCGCTCTCCCAGCTGAGCTAATCGTCCATATGTGGTGACCCGTCCGGGAATCGAACCCGGGATACCGCCGTGAAAGGGCGGTGTCTTAACCGCTTGACCAACGGGCCATATGAAATTGGCTCCTCGAGTAGGACTCGAACCTACGACCGATCGGTTAACAGCCGATTGCTCTACCAACTGAGCTATCGAGGAATGTATGGAGCGGGAAACGAGATTCGAACTCGCGACCCCCGCCTTGGCAAGGCGGTGCTCTACCGCTGAGCTATTCCCGCATGTGGTGGACGATGACAGGATCGAACTGCCGACATCCTGCTTGTAAGGCAGGCGCTCTCCCAGCTGAGCTAATCGTCCATATGTGGTGACCCGTCCGGGAATCGAACCCGGGATACCGCCGTGAAAGGGCGGTGTCTTAACCGCTTGACCAACGGGCCAAAGTTGGTGACTCACCCGCGACTCGAACGCGGGACACCCTGATTAAAAGTCAGGTGCTCTGCCAACTGAGCTAGTGAGTCATAAATGGCTCCTCGAGTAGGACTCGAACCTACGACCGATCGGTTAACAGCCGATTGCTCTACCAACTGAGCTATCGAGGAATGTATGGAGCGGGAAACGAGATTCGAACTCGCGACCCCCGCCTTGGCAAGGCGGTGCTCTACCGCTGAGCTATTCCCGCATACAGAACCGATAATTAATATAACATAATCATCAATCTGTCGTCAAGAAGAATTTAAGTCTGTCCTGACTGCCCTATAATAATATCAATTTACACATATAGTGTCAATGGTTTTTCCATGAAATTCTCAGTTAATTTTGCATAATTGAGCATAAAACATATAAAAAGAGGGATTTAAAACTCCCTCTTTTATATAGATTACTCTTTATTCTTTTGTCTACCTTTACCGGCACCATCTTCAGCCGCTTTAACCTCAGCTTCAACGAAGGTTTTCATATCATTTAACATATGCATAGATGCATCGATAATAGATAGACCCATTGTGGAACCCAATGCTTCATCAATTTGTAAATTGTAGTGTAAACATGGTTTTATTCCAAGGAATCGACATTGTTCCTTATGAATTGGTTCCTCATAGGCGGCGGATGGGAATATATAGTCCTTAACTAATGGCTCAATAGTAACTGCTGCCAACACAGCTGCACCCGTTACAGCATTATCAAATACTACTGCCATACGGTGACTAGCAGCACCTAAGATAAAACCTGTTAAGAATGCAATATCTAGTCCCCCTGCTACCTGAAGTAAGTGTAATACCGCATCACGGCGCTCACTTTCACTCAAAGCAGACCAATCATCAACAACGATATTAAAACGATCTACAAAGGAATGAATATGAGCAGCCCGTTGTTCAATAGTAGGGCCACATTCGGTATGAACGAGAATATCACTAAATTCACATCCTGTGATAGTTGCAGTCGTTACGAGAGAATCAAGGAATGCTCGTTCACCAATATTACCAATAGCAACGACTTGCAATCCATCGTTGTGTAATTTATCAGCATAGGTGAATCCTAACTCTAAAGCGCTCTCTAGTTCCTCTTGAGAAATAGCCGGTTCTACACCAAAGAAATGAGATCCTTTACGAATGACTTGTTGATCAATATATTCTAGATTACTAGTATCTTGCTCAAGACCTACATTTACAACATGTACGTCTGCATTTAACTTAAATGCCGCCCCCTGCGTAGCCGTTCTACCTTCATTGAAACGCTTGATAGCGGCGTAGCTTTCACTACCATGCTGACTATTTTGAGGACCATCTACCAAGTGGTCCGACGCCACCACAAGTACGCCATATCGCAAATGATTTGGTTGAGGTTCTGCCAGAATGCCTGCAAAACGCTCAGCTATTAACTCTAATGTTGCAAGGCTATAAATAGGTTTTGTTAAATTATCGATACGTAATCGGCATGCTTCCATGGATGGTACATGTAATGGTTCAATTGTAAAAGTTCTCATGCCTTACCTCCTGTAACAGCCAAATACATATGAACAGCAAGATCTAGCATTCCCATTTGAATGGAGCCACCAGAGGCCTCACCGAGACATAGCCCTAAATCAACATAGGCTTCAAGGCCTAAATTTTCTAAAGAAGATTTAGCCGCTTTTTCAGCAGATAAATGAGATGCCATTACATAATCCATCGCCTGTGGAACTAATGTTTTAGCAACCAATGCACAAGCGGATGTATTAAAACCATCAATAATAACAAGTGCATTATTCGCTGCAGCACCTAGAATAACACCTACGATACAGGTAAATTCAAAGCCGCCCACAGAGGATAAAATTCCGATGGCATCATCTTTCGGAATATTTTTATATTTTTCTAATACATCATGCACAATGCGTTGCTTTAATTTTAGACGCTCATCAGAAATATTAGTTCCTCGCCCTGTAGCTTCCTCTGCAGTGAGTCCTGCAAATTTAGCAGTCATAAGAGCACTTGCAGTAGTATTAGAAATGCCCATTTCCCCTACTAAGAAAACATTAAAGCCTTCGTCGATTTTCTCTTTTACAAGACGGATACCTGTTTCAATGCCTTCAATGGCTTGTTCACGTGTCATGGCCGGTTCTTCTACAAAGTTTTTTGTGCCCATACCAAGTTTATGACTACGGAGTCCTGGTACCCAGCTCATGTCTGCATCAATGCCCATATCGATGACTTCCATTTGAGCACCACAGTAATTAGCTAAGGAATTTGCGCCCGCCCCCTTAGGAATTAGGTAGTTTTGTGTCATCCCTACAGTTGTTTCCTTTGGGTACGCACTTACGCCCATATCGGCCACGCCATGATCGGCAGAGGCAATAATCATACAAGGTTTTGGAACCGTTAACTGTTCCTGATTTGTAGCCGCACCATATTGAGCCACCACGTTCACAAGTCGCCCATATTGTTCTACAGATGAACCTGCATTCCAATTATCGATTATATGTTGTTCAATTTCATGACTGCGACCTCTAATAGCGTCACAAGTTTCTTGTAACAAACTCATGGTATCTCCTTAACTAAATAATATGTTAAACGTATATTCTTTACGAACTCTAGTATATACATTATACTGCATAAACCACGTTGCTTCAGCTACATAAATATACATCAAGCTCAAATGAATGTTAATTATTCATTATTAGTACTCTATGAGTGCTAACCAATGTATAGCCTTAGCTAATAATTATTTATCATTAGCTATTCTTTATTTGTCCTGTTAAATATGGTAATTTACCGCGGATTTCTCTTCCTCGTTCAAGATAGGATTCTAAAGCTTGACCTTCATCTTCTTGTGAAAGTATCTCTTTTACCCGTTTGATTTCGGATTCGATTTGTGAAAGACCTTCAATTACATTGTGTCTATTACCGTAAATGATTTCACGCCACATAGATGGTAACCCACCGGCAACACGTGTACAATCTCTAAAGCCCCCTGCAGATAATTTCATGCGCAACTCGCCTAGTTCATCACCACCGGAAACTTGAGTTAAAATGGATGCCAATAAATGTGGCATATGACTCACCATAGCTAAATACGCATCGTGAGCATAGATATCGACGAATTCAATACGTGATCCTACAGCGCGTCCCATTTCAGCTAGTTCTTGAGCAACCTCTTCACTATATACATCAGAGGCCTTATCCTCTAGTACAATCCAACCCATACCTTTAAATAGGTTTTTATGAGATACTTCGTAGCCACCCTTTTCAGAGCCAGCCATAGGATGAACAGACACAAAAATTGTCCCTTTCGGAATAGAATCATATACAGCTCGTACAAAGTTTTCCTTTGCACTAGATACATCAGTCACCACTTGTCCTGGTCTAAAAAGATGTGCCATTTCTGTAAATAGTCTTGCATTTGTATCTGGAGGCAATGAAAATACAACGATATCTGCATTTTCAATCAATGGTTCTACCTCAGTCCAAGCAGCTTTTACCACCCCATCCTGAATGGCCGCATCACAAACCTCTTGGCGACGAGCATACCCTACTACCTCATAATCGGTATAGGCCTTTAAAGCCTTCGCCAACGAACCACCTAATAGACCTAAGCCAATAATGCCTACTGTCTTACTCATATAAACCTACTTTCACAAATAATTAGCCTTACACTCTCTAATGTAAGGCTAACTATATCTACAAACTACTAAAAGTATATTGAAATCGTGTAAATATAAGACTATGCCTCTATGAGGCGTCTATTTTTCCACTTCCCACTATACCAGCGATATACAAATAATAAACCTCGTAAAATTTCATCTACCGCCATGGCAATCCAAATGCCTACGAGCCCCCATTCCCAGTAAATTCCAAATAGATAGGACAATGGTACAGCACATAACCACATGCCAAAAATGCCTACGAGCATCGGTGTTCTAATATCCCCTGCTGCTTGTAAGCAGCCAACCATAACAATATTAACGGCACGACCTAACTCAAGAAAAATCTCAATCAGTAATACATTATGTGCTAACGATAGGATTTCTGGATCCGTAGTAAATATGGATAGTACAATATCACTGGTAATATAAAAGAACGTAGCCAGTCCTACACTAATGGCAATGGCTAACAACATAGAATGCCATACGCGATTTGTCACCTCAGCTTGTCGTTTAGCCCCCATCAGGTAACCCACAATAACTTGAGATGCATTTGCTAATGCTATGGTATATACATAGCAAAGCATGGCAACAACTGATACATACACCTTTGTATTAATAACAGCTAGCCCTAGGATATTGACCATTTTCATAATCGTTGTCTGAGATAACTGATAACTTAAGGTTTCACCACCAGAGGGAACACTGATATTCAGTAAAGACTTAACCGTATGCCACGGGAATGGTTTTAAAAATTTGAAGCTCACCTCTAAAGTAAGCAACTTCTTAAAGGTATAGCCGATAATTACGAGGCCTACCACCTTAGATAACCAGGTAGAAATTGATACCCCTAGTACACCAAGGCTTGGTATGGGACCATGACCAAATATTAATACATAGTTAGTTGTGATATGGATAACATTCATAACTAACGCAATATACATAGTAACACGCGTTAATGAATGGCCTCTAAATACGGCAACCAGCGCATAATACATAGCCTGAATCGGTAATCCTGCGGCCACAATGGTCGTATATATCGACGTATCACTCATCGTTTCGGGAGGTATACCTAGCCATGTAAAAATCCATTCATGACAGGTGATAAAGAATACGGCCGCAACAGATGAAAACAAAAAGTTCAACACCAAACTGACCGTACATACCTCAGATAGCTTAGACTGATTCTTAGCCCCTAAATACTGGGCAATCAAAATCGTCGTAGCTGTACTCATAACAATGATGAGCATAATAAAGATATTTAAAATTTGATTGGCATTAGCCACAGCTGCTACCGCTTGAGGAGAGTAGTGACTCATCATCACTTGGTCTATATTACCTACTAACAGCTGTAGGAACACTTCGATAAATATAGGCCAACTCAAAGTCCAGATGGACAAGCTAATCCCTTTTTCATAAGACTTCATAGTATCCCCTTATATACTAATGTCAGATTTTATAGTATGCCCTTCATATACTAACGTCCAATTGCCTATCCCTTAAAAGAAAACGCCCTTAGCTTTTTCTTTAGTTTCTTGATCAGCAATAAATGGAATTCTTGTAGTTCTACCTTCTTTGGCCGCTACAATCTTTTTAAATGGGAATTCAAAGATTTCTCTATTCCAAGTATTTACAGCATCATTATACAACGTTCTAGCTGCAGTAATTTCTTTTTGTAAGTAAGAATTTTGTTGCATTGCATCACGAATTGTATCTTGGCTTTGTAATTCTGGATAATTTTCTATAGCTACGTTGAGAGCTCTTGTAGCCTTGTTAAGTTGTGCATTCACATCACTTCTAGATGCTTCAGAAAAATTACCACTTCTATACTTAGCAATGTCTACAAGGATATCCTTATCAACTTCAATAGATTTTTCCACAAGTTTAGCCGCATTAGAAAGAATCACAACACGTTGCTCCATATAGTTATCAATTTCGGATGCAGCATTTTGAATTCTTTGTTCCATCATATTAAACTCTGAGCTAATTTGTTTTAATCGCCACCATGGATAAATCAATACAATGGCGCCAATAATAGATACTAGATACTTGTCTATAACTATGCCTAAAACGATACCGATAACACCAACTGCCATAAGGATCGTTGGAAGAAGTTTTTCAAAGCCACTAGTTTCAACAGGGATTACCTTAGCGATAACATGCACATCTCTGCCTTCAGACATAATTTCCGGATTCATTTCGTCGAGTTGGTTAGCCATTTTGGGTACCTCCAAATTCTTTGTAAATAGTATTTAATAAATCGTCGAGAGACTGATTTTGTCGATATAGTTTACCTGCCATAAAGTGATCGTATGCAAAAGACCTATCTCTATTATTGTCAGATTTTTGATACTGATCTAGACCTTTAATATGATTAAAATCCTCTCCAGCAGATTTAATTTCTGAAACCTCTATCAATTCTTGTTTTGTAACAGGAACATACTCGTCCCAGCGGACTGGAACATAATAGGTTCTACCATTACCAGCTCGTACAGGTACTTGATCTACGTGTTCGATGGCCCTATAAGAATAGGCATCTACCTTAATTACCTCAGAGTCACCTTCATTTTTATGGTGGCTAGTCTTAAGAATTGTTTTTACATTATTTCGCTGAGCCGCATCAGGAGGAACAAATAAATTAAGTCCCATTTTATTTGCTAGCATTTCTGTAATGTAATCATTGTATTTGAAATTATAAGATTTGCCATAAATATAATCATTAGAAGCCATTTGTTGATACACAGGAATCGCTAAAATTGGTAGGAATGAGAAATACATGTGATCAAAGTAACTGCAGTTGTAATTAATGAACTTCTCTTTAATCTTTTGGAATGAAAAATCATAATACTGAGATGGTGATGTATCAAAGTCCCAATTTTGAGAATTGTCAGCTTTAATCTCATTAATTTTACACTCTTTATTAAATATAAAATCATCTCCATATGGAGAGTTTTCAAAAATATCCTTATAGTTGTTTTGTGCTAATGGCGTAAATAGTACGCGGAACTCAACCTCATTGTTGCGATCTAATGCATTAAATTGTGCATCAAACTCTTCATTGGCTAAAGCTTGGAAGCTTCCGCCATTCTCCAATGAATCCTGACTCTTCTGTCTAAGACTAGCAATACCTTTTGCTATCTTACTCTTAGCGCTACCGAAATTAAAGAATCCTTTTTCCGGTGGCTTCCTATGGAATGTTAGGTTAGGTGCTGCATGATTACCATACACTAAAGATACTCTATTGGCATAATAAGGGCCTGGTTGTCTTATAACGGCCCGTAATGTTTCGTTAACATCACGAGTTTTTAGATTCCCATTAGAATCAACATACTCTTCTGTATACGTAACATTTAAGGTGCCTTCATACGTATAATCATCCATCCAGTGGATTATGCGCTTCAGAAAAACAAAAGGGTTTCCTAAAATATCACCAGAAGCAATATCTAAGGTGGAATGATTTACATCACCCTTTTCTAAGAATCCATAATCTTTAACGAGCTGTTCATATCGTTCAATATTAAAGTTAGAATCCATATGAATAAAAGGAATCGCCTTTTTTATAAGTTCTATAGTCATTTCACTATGAAATAGATTGTTTAAAGGGGCCATCATCTCATAGCCTTCTTGACGCATTTTAGCTAATGTAGCATCTAAATCATTAAGTTTTTCTTCAAGACTCTTACTATTAGGCTTAATCCAATATAGGTAAAGCCCTACACATAGAACTAATATAAGTATAGAAACAATAACCGCTACAATATCAATATACTCTTGTGAAAACTGATAAATACCATAAATAATGGCACCTATACCAATAACAATATCAACCTTTTTGATAAGGCCAAATCGTTTATAGGATGTGTTTGATTGATCGCGATTTTCTGATACAACAGTATACTTATCTATTAATACTTTGTTATTATCTATATCAATCTTTGATTGATCTACTAGTTGTTGAAAGTATTCTTCGGTTACTTGTTGAAACGCGTCCTTTAACTCTTCCCGATAATACTTAAGTGGCTCTAGTAATGATTCATTATATTCATTCGACACGTTACTCATTCCCTCTCCTTAATGAATCGCATAGTAAGTAATACATCTATACGTTTCCATTATGCCTCATATTCTGAAATAATAGCCTCTTATACTTATAAGCGTTCAAATTTTACTTAATTATAAATATCCTAAATTATAAATTAGTATATCAATTAAGAAAACCTCCGTAAAGTAATAATACGATTCATACCACTATAAAATAACCGTATCATTCAGAACACTCTAAAGTAATCATACTATTCATAACGTCATAATGTAAAAACCCCTCTTTACCGGACATTCAGTAAAGAGGGGTTCAGATTATACATAATTCAATTTAGATAAGATTATTTAAATTGATTGCAAAGGCTATCGAATAGCGCTTGATCTGGTTTTACAACATCTTCAGTTAATGGACGAGGATGTGGACCACCATTTGCTGCTGCCAGAGCTTTTTCGAAGGAAGGTTTAGTAGTATCTTGATAGATAACACCTGTTACCAAGCCATCAGTTTCACCCAATGTTTTAAGTGCTGCTGCACGATCTGTTGGGTCATAACCTTCTGGCAATTCTACCAAATGTTCTTTGAACCAGTCATAGCTGTTGTGTTTATTGTATGTAACACATGGGCTAAAAACGTTGATGAAGGAGAAACCTTCATGATCCATTGCTTTTTGAATCAACTCTACAAGTTGTGCACGATTAATCATGTAACCTTGTGCTACGAATGTAGCACCTGCAGCAATTGCAGTTTCACAAACGGACAATGGAGATTCGAAAGCCCCACGAGGTGTTGTTTTTGTAACAAAACCGATATCGGAACGAGGGGATG
>OAUX01000876.1_pt1 | contig 10671 bp, 12 predicted proteins | sample 1501311 | NCBI WGS metagenome assembly OAUX01 (sample SAMEA2580066, study PRJEB22360) | human gut metagenome | reverse complement strand
ATTTCGTAAGGCGAACTTTGTTCCCTTATGCCGAGAATGAAAATTTTCTAGCCATACTTTTATGGCGCCCTGATATGAGATTGTTATGACTCGCATTTATCCACCATCCGTCGTTGCCAAATTTGGCGGCACCAGCGTCGCTGATTTTGATGCGATGAACCGAAGCGCCAGCATTGTCCTTGCTGATCAAGATGTCCGTTTAGTCGTTTTGTCTGCTTCAGCAGGCGTGACAAACTTACTGGTCGAGCTTTCTGAAGCTCTGGAAACGCATCAACAATTAGATAAGCTTGAGACTTTACGCGCCATCCAATACAACATTATTTCCCGCCTGAAGCAGCCTTCCGTTATCAGCACGGAAATCGATAATCTTCTCAACAACATACATCGTCTTGCACAAACGGCGATGGTTTCACCGTCTGATGCGTTAAGCGATGAATTAGTCAGCCATGGCGAGCTGATGTCGTCACTACTGTTTACTGAAGTCTTACGTGAACGGCAGGCCGAGGCCGGGTGGTTTGACGCCCGCAGCGTGATGCGTACTAACGCGAACTTCGGCTGCGCCGAACCCGAGCTTGGCACACTGCACCACCAGGTGGAGACTCACCTGCGCCCTCGTCTTGAGCAAGCGATTATGGTGACTCAGGGATTTATCGGGCGTGATGCCGCAGGACACACCACAACGCTTGGACGCGGCGGTAGTGATTACACGGCTACGCTTCTCGGTGAGGCACTTCACGCCACACGCGTTGACATCTGGACCGACGTCGCAGGGATCTACACCACCGACCCACGCATTGCACCGCGGGCCAAACGAATCGACCATATCTCATTTTCCGAGGCCAGCGATATGGCCGCCTACGGTGCGAAGGTCCTCCACCCGGCTACGCTACTCCCGGCAATGCGTAAAAGCATTCCGGTCTTTGTTGGCTCAAGTAAGGATACTGCCGCCGGAGGTACGTTGGTGCACAACACCACCGATAATCCACCTCGCTATCGTGCGCTCGCCGTGCGTCGTAAACAGACGCTGTTGCGGTTACACAGTCTGGAGAAGCAACCTTCCTGCTCTTTTCTGGCGCAGTCCTTCGCCATTTTAGCTCGCCACGCTGTCACGGTGGATTTGGTTACAACCTCAGAAAATAGTATTGCGCTGGCGCTGGACGCCACTCATGCAACCTCAGGTGAAGACCATGTGCTGACCACCGCATTGTTTACCGCATTGTCCTCCCACTGTCGCGTGGAAGTGGAAACCGGGCTGGCGTTGGTCACTTTGGTGGGGAATCAACTCACACAGGCTACGGGAGTTTGCAAAGACGTTTTTGCCTGGCTTGAAGAGCATACGGTACGAATGATTTGCCATGGAGCATCGAACGACAACCTGTGCATCCTGTTACCGGCTGACGATGCAGATAGCGCGGTTAGAGCATTGCATTACCGGTTATTCGAATAATTCTTCTCTTATTCTGTCGCATCCAGTTTAAGCAATGATCATAAACAAGCAGAGCCCTGGTTTTATAACCGAGGCTCTTCATTCTGACCACCACCCTCTCAACAGAGGGAGGATTTAGTTATGACGGTGATTGGTGTCACCACGACGACAGCGTTTGTCATAATGACGTACCCACCAGTAACGGTCACTGATTTGTTCGTGTCCACCCACTCTGGCACCTGCTAACCAGAGAATACCGCCAACAAAAATACTGAGCACCGCGCCATGTGCGAAAAACTGCGGCAGATTAAATTGCGGCAACTGGTTTAAAATTGAATAACCCACACCCACAACCATTACCACCAACCCTAAAGCCATGAGCACGTTACCGAGTAGCGAAGCGTTTTTGCGTTTCATATGTCACCTCCGGAACTTTGGGTTGTTACAGGGAATACCCCTAATCCTTATGTGTAAAGTATAGACAACACTGCCGTTCGCAAGTGCGGGAGCGATCACAATTACAAACACTCATGCAACAAAACTTTACAAATAAGCCACTGAACATACTCATTTTCTAATAGTCCCTTTGTGCAATTATTCAGCTTTTGGCGATAAGCACGCAGTTTTTTGTCAAGCGCACCGTCAGACAGTAAACTACACGTCGTTTATCGAAACACTCAGGACAAAACACGTGGCGATTAAATTGATTGTCGGCCTGGCGAACCCCGGCGCAGAGTATGCGGCAACGCGACACAATGCAGGCGCATGGTATGTCGATCTACTGGCAGAGAGATTACGCGCCCCCCTGCGCGATGAGCCGAAATTCTTCGGTTACACCTCCCGAGTAACGCTTGAAGGTGAAGATGTCCGTCTGCTGGTACCGACCACATTTATGAATCTTAGCGGCAAGGCCGTCGGCGCGATGGCCAGTTTTTATCGTATTAACCCCGATGAAATTTTGGTCGCGCACGATGAATTAGACCTGCCTCCTGGCGTGGCCAAATTTAAGCTTGGCGGCGGTCATGGCGGACATAATGGCCTGAAAGACATCATTAGCAAGTTAGGTAATAACCCCAACTTTCATCGTTTACGCGTTGGAATTGGCCATCCGGGCGATAAAAACAAAGTTGTCGGATTTGTTTTAGGCAAACCGCCTGTTTCAGAACAGAAGTTAATTGATGAAGCGATTGACGAAGCGGCACGTTGTACCGAGATTTTGTTCAAAGATGGCCTGACCAAAGCTACGAGCCGGTTACACACCTTTAAAGCGCAATAAGCAGTGATGTGCGGCATTTTTCTCGCGTGCTGTGTATAATAGGCAAAGTTATTTACATTTCTACAATCTGTTTTCCATAACAGGTTGAATATCAAAAGATTAAGGTGATTTAAACATGGGATTCAAATGCGGTATCGTCGGTTTGCCAAACGTAGGCAAATCCACCCTGTTCAACGCGCTCACAAAAGCGGGTATTGAAGCGGCAAACTTCCCGTTCTGTACTATCGAGCCGAACACGGGTGTTGTCCCGATGCCCGATCCGCGTCTGGATCAGCTGGCCGAAATCGTCAAACCACAGCGTATCCTGCCTACAACGATGGAATTCGTCGACATTGCCGGTCTGGTAAAAGGTGCGTCCAAAGGTGAAGGTCTGGGTAACCAGTTTCTGACGAACATCCGTGAAACCGAAGCTATCGGCCACGTGGTGCGTTGCTTTGAAAACGACAACATCATCCACGTTAATAACAAAGTGGATCCGGCTGACGACATCGAGGTTATCAATACCGAGCTGGCGTTGTCCGACCTCGACACCTGTGAGCGCGCTATCCATCGTGTGCAGAAGAAGGCAAAAGGCGGCGACAAAGACGCTAAAGCGGAACTGGCTGCGCTGGAAAAATGCGTGCCACAGCTGGAAAACGCCGGCATGCTGCGTGCGCTGAAAACGCTGACTGACGAAGACAAAGCGGCGATCAAATACCTGAGCTTCCTGACCCTGAAGCCAACCATGTATATCGCTAACGTCAATGAAGACGGTTTTGAGAACAACCCGTACCTCGACAAAGTGCGCGAAATCGCGGCAGCTGAAGGTTCTGTTGTGGTTGCCGTTTGCGCTGCCGTTGAAGCTGACATCGCAGAACTCGATGATGCTGACCGTGAAGAATTCATGGCTGAAATGGGTCTGGAAGAGCCGGGCCTGAACCGCGTTATCCGTGCTGGTTACGAATTGCTGAACCTGCAGACCTACTTCACCGCTGGCGTGAAAGAAGTCCGTGCATGGACCATTCCTGTCGGTGCCACGGCTCCGCAGGCAGCAGGTAAAATCCATACCGACTTCGAGAAAGGCTTTATCCGCGCACAAACCATCGCGTTTGAAGATTTCATCACCTATAAAGGTGAGCAAGGTGCGAAAGAAGCTGGGAAAATGCGTGCCGAAGGTAAGGACTATATCGTCAAAGATGGCGATATCATGAACTTCCTGTTCAACGTCTAAGCCGTTTCTATTGTCTCATGCGATCTCAGTGAATCGCATGAAAAATGGAAAACCCCATAAAATCCACGCAATTGCGTGGATTTTTTATTTTATAGCATCTCAGAGGTTCCCGCTGTGGTGCATCTGAAAGTTGGCACCAAACACGATGACCAAAAAGGCTGAGCTATTTTGGCAAAGCAGCAGTTGCCACGTGAACGTACTCATATTGAGGCGCGTGGAAGCCAGGGGCTGTCTACCCGCACGGTATCGCGGTGATCGAGCCCCTGGATAAGATGCAGTGCACTGAGACGGCCAATTTCATAATGCGGCAGCTGTACTGTGGATAGCGGCGGCAAAAACAGCTCGCCGGTGCCTACCATGTTGTCATAGCCCAGTACGGCAACATCCTGCGGAATGCGCAGCCCTCGCCCCAGCAAGACCTGGTAGATAACAAAAGCCACGCGGTCGTTACCGCATACCACCGCATCAAACATCGGACGCGTGCCACTCAGGTAATGCCCGGCAATCTCCGCCGCATCAATATGGTGACTCTCGCCCGCCGGAAGATAGTGGTGGAACATGGCATCAGGGTCGACGCCCGCTTCACGACAGGTGGCCACAATCCCTTTTGGCAGGTGGATGCACAGCAGCCGACGGTAGCCTGCGGCCAACAGCGCTTTCACGCCAAGATATTGCCCTTGCTCATCATCAGGAATATAGGTGGGAAAAGGGCCACTGATGCTTTCGCAGTTCGCCAGCACGCAACGATACTTATGCAGCTTTTCCGGCACGGGAACCTGACGCAGCCCCATCGCGGTGTAGATAATGCCGTCAGGGCGATGCGCCAGCAGCAGATCCACCATTTTCTCTGGCTGGTCATTGCTGAACATATTCACCACAAAGCTATTCCAACCGTGCGCCCGCGCGGTCTCTTCGATAGAAAGCGTTATCTCCACGGAAAATGGCGTGGTCATGGTGTCCAGCGCTAACACCCCAATAGTGTTAGCCGTGGTTTTCGCGCCACGAATTTTTTTCGCGGAGAGATCGGAGACATACCCCAGCGCATCTACCGCTTCCATCACCTTTTTATAGGTTTCTGGCCGCAGTCGTTCGGGCTCGTTAATCGCTCGCGATACGGTCATTAACGAGACGTTAGCCCGTTGCGCCACATCCTTTAAAGATGCCATACCCTCTCCTTCGCCGGTGTTCACTTTGCCGGGTTCTGAAAATGCGATCTTGATAACACTCGCAAAATGTTAACGTTAACTTTTGTGATTAACATCGATATTACCATCATTTCTGCGAGAAAAACGAGAATGTTAACGTTATCTTTTGCTCAATTCACTTACAGGGACCAGCAAATGACGTCACTACTTTCCAAAGCCAACGAAGCCTTAAACCAGCAGAAAGACCTTGTAAACCCGCGCTGGTATCCGCGCTATCACCTCGCCCCTCCGGCGGGTTGGATGAATGACCCTAACGGCCTGTCCTGGTTTGATGGTTACTACCATGCTTTCTATCAGCACTACCCGTGGCAGCCGGTCTGGGGACCAATGCACTGGGGTCATGCGCGCAGCCGCGATATGGTGAACTGGGAACACTTACCCATCGCACTGGCACCAGAAGGGCCGGAAGATAAAGACGGCTGTTTTTCCGGTTCAGCGGTGGTTGACGGCAATAAACTGGCCCTGATCTACACCGGGCACAAATTCGACGGCGAAGCGAGAGAGGAAAACCTGTATCAGGTACAGTGCCTGGCTACCAGCACCGACGGGATTCACTTTGAACGCCAGGGCATGATTCTGGATACCCCGCGAGGCGTACACCATTTTCGCGATCCGAAAGTCTGGCAAGAGGGAGACAGCTGGTACATGGTGGTGGGTGCCCGGGTCGATGACGTGGGCGAAGTGCAGCTCTATCGCTCGCAGGATCTACAGCACTGGCAGTTTGCCAGCACGCTCGGCAGGGCCGATGACGGCATGGGCTACATGTGGGAGTGCCCTGACCTCTTCCCACTGAACGATAAGCTCGTCTTCATGTTCTCGCCGCAGGGCATCGCCGCGGACGGATACGATTACCGTAACCTGTTCCAGAGCGGCTATATGGTCGGCGAATGGCAGGATAACCATCAGTTCCACGTTACCCAACCCTTCCAGGAGATGGATCACGGGCATGATTTTTACGCCCCTCAGTCATTTATCACTCCGGACGGTCGCCGCGTGGTGATCGGTTGGCTATCCATGTGGGAGTCGCCGATGCCAGAACAGGCCGACGGCTGGGCGGGCATGCTTACTCTTCCCCGGGAAGTGACGCTCGATGCAGATCTGCGGCTGCGCATGAACCCGGTCAAAGAGCTGGAGACATTACGCGGTCAGCTTCATGTCTGGCCGGTCAGTGACCTGAACAATCGCACCCTGATGATAGAAGAACAGGCGCATGCTCTCGAAGTCGAACTGAGCCTCGATATCGCCCGCAGCCATGCTGAACAGTATGGCATCGCGCTGGGTGACGGGCTACGCGTCTTCGTCGATACCCAGGCACAGCGTCTGGTGCTGGAACGCCGCTATCCGCAACACGGCCTGTCGGGCTGCCGTAGCGTACCGCTGCCCGCCAATGATGTGCTGGACCTACGTCTATTTATCGATAGTTCGTCGGTAGAAGTCTTTGTTAATCACGGCGAGTACACCCTTAGCAGTCGTATTTATCCTGAACCGGACGATCGCCAACTGACCTTATTTAGCCAGAACGGACATGCCATTTTTAATAACGGGCATGCCTGGCCGCTCGCCGCCAATTAACCACCCGTCTCATTGCTTTGGGGAAAAATAATGACAATCTGGACGCTCGGAGATGCCGTGGTGGATTTGCTACCGCGCGACAATATGCAGTTTGAAGCCGGTGCGGGGGGCGCGCCCTTCAATGTGGCCATCGGCGTCGCCCGCCTCGGCCATGACAGCGGCTTTATCGGCCGTGTGGGCAATGACACTTTTGGCCGCTTTCTGCATCAGACGCTGGTAACAGCGCAGGTGGATACAGGAAGTCTGGAGTTTGATGCACAACAGCACACCAGTACCGTACTGGTTTCACTGGCTCCCAACGGTGAGCGGCAGTTTGAGTTTTTAGTTAATCCGTCTGCCGATCAATTTCTCAGCCCGGCGAGTCTGCCCGACTTTGGTGCCGATATTCTGCACTTCTGCTCGCTGGCGCTGGTTGCCCCTGAGTGCCGCGCCACCCTCACCCAGGCAATGGCCGCATTGCGACAGGCCGGCGGTACGCTGAGCTTTGACATTAATCTGCGTCCGCAGATGTGGAGCAACGAGATGCAGATGTTTGACCTTGTCAGCGAGTTTGCCCGGCAGAGCGACATTCTGAAGATGTCGGAAGAAGAGCTGCTATGGCTAACACAAACTGACTGTCTTAGTAGCGCCTGCGAACGCCTGGCTGATTTTCCCGCACGCCTGAAAATCATCACCCGCGGCGCCGATGGCGCAATCGCTTTCTGGCAAAACCATAGGCTGACTTTAAGCGGCTATCACGTCGACAGCATCGATACCACCGGCGCCGGTGATGCCTTTATGGCCGGGCTGCTGGCGGCACTCGCCGGAGAAGGCTGGCCCACATCGACGTCAACGCTACTTCCGCTTATCGAGCAGGCCAGCGCTTGTGGTGCTCTGGCGACCACCCGGCGTGGCGCGCTAAGCGCGTTTCCCGACAGCCAACACCTGAGCAGCTTTATTCAGTCGCAACCGTCGCTACGGAGAACGATTACCTCGTAATAAAGCGCACTCGTTACGTCGTATCAGAAAGACCTTACAATGACCTGATCTGGATTGGAAAAATCATGAAGATAAATATGCCGTTCAGTAATGATAAATATCGATACTCATCCGGGTATCTGCTCTTTTTCTTTGCCGCCTGGTCGTTGTGGTGGTCTTTTTATGCAATATGGCTAAAAAATAAACTTGGCCTGTCCGGAACGGAGCTGGGAATGCTGTATGCCGTAAACCAGTTTTTCAGCATGCTGTTTATGCTGGGCTACGGTTTTCTGCAGGATAAGCTCGGTACCCGCAAACCCCTTATCTGGATGATGGGGACTGTCATCACGCTCAGCGGTCCGTTCCTGATTTATGTTTATGAACCGCTGCTGGTCTCCAACTTCAAGCTTGGCATGGTGCTAGGCGCCATTTTCTTTGGCCTTGGCTATCTCGCCGGTTGCGGTCTGGTGGAAAGCTTCGTCGAGAAAGTGAGCCGTAAATTCAACTTTGAATTCGGCACTGCTCGTTTCTGGGGATCGCTTGGCTACGCCGCAGGGACTTTTGTTGGCGGTATCTTCTTCAGCATCAACCCACACATTAACTTCTGGTGCGTGTCGGTCATGGGGGTGTTATTCCTGGTGATTAACGTGGTGTTCAAAACCGACGCACCGGCCCCGGCATCCACGGATACACGTTCGCCCGAGCCAGACGCGCTGACCCGAAAGGATTTTCTCACCATCTTTAAAGATTCGCAGTTCTGGTTTTTCGTTATCTTTGTCGTCGGCACCTGGTCGTTCTATAGCATCTACGATCAGCAGATGTTCCCGGTGTTTTACGCCAGCTTATTTGACGATCCCGAACTGGCACCACGCGTATACGGCTACCTCAACTCGGTACAAGTCTTTATGGAGGCCGTCGGTATGGCGCTGGTTCCGTTCCTGATTAACCGCATCGGGCCTAAATCCGCATTGCTGCTGGGTGGAACAATCATGACCTGTCGAATCCTGGGGTCAGCACTGTTCACCGATATATATATTATCTCTTTGATTAAAATGCTCCATGCGCTGGAGGTCCCGTTCCTGTAGCGAATTTTGATAAGCGCCTGTCGTCAACGATATATCTTATTGGCTTCAATATCGCCAGTTCCATTGGCATCATCGTGCTGTCACTGCCTGTCGGTAAGTTGTTTGATAAAGTGGGCTATCAGGAAATCTTCCTGATTATGGCGAGCATCGTGGTAATAACACTAATATTTGGCTACTTCTCGCTGAGTAAAAAGCATCATCAGCAGAAGGGTATCAATGAACTGGTGACTGAGTAGCGAAGTTTTATTAATATCGCGACAGGGCCATTAGCCCTGTCGTACCCCCTCAACAGTAAGTTCGAACTGTCGATTTACTCAGGCATGTTCCAGCCAGTTGCGGAATATTTGCGCTCGCAGTATTCCCTGAAAATCAATCAGCCCAGAACAACCAAGCTTCTTGATCAGATTCTGCCGGGCCTGGTAAATCGTTTTTAAGTGTAGATTTAACAATGCGGATATCTCAAAAATAGTTCGACCTTCTCCTAACTGCGTTAAAATATATTTATCTCTCGCGGTTAATGAGATATTTGAATCAGATTGATTCTCGTGATTACCACCAGCACGAGTAATATCAATAATAAATTGTTTGATTGAGGCAACTCCGATATCTACTGGTAGTCTGTAAAGCGAAACATCATTAAGATACTGATACAAATGACCATCAATCAGCAATACCAGACGATGCGTTTTCAGATTGTAATTTTGCTTTTTTACCGCCTCAAAGTGATTCGCGGCAAAGAATACAAGTCGCGCCTTGTCATCTTCAAAAACGATATCTGCAAGAATATTCTTTAACCCTTGCCTGATAAAAATATCATCAATCCATAACTCTGCGTTTAGAGTATGTTCCTGAACGATGTTCATCATTATGGCCTCAATGAAAAATCATAATTGATTTAGAGGGGTGCTATGTATAGTCTTAATCCAAAAAATGCTTAGCATAAGGGCTTTCAGCATATAACAAGGGTACTGTACATATTTTGTTAATATGAAGACTTATTAAACGTCGTCAGCTGTGTAGCGCAATACTATTTCCAGGGTTTTTCTGATAACATCTGCCTGGACAACGTCAACCGTTGACTCCAGAGAACCAATCAGGCTTAAAATGATGTTTTTATTATTAACATTATCACCTGCCAGAATTACATTTGTTACCGCCTGCCCCAATACCACAGACTCATCTGCTAATAGCTCACCTGCATTATGGAAGTAACTTGATAAAGCTTTATCCGTCATTACGTTGTGGACATTAATTTCATGGAGCATGGTAACCTCGCTTGTATAGTCTGGAAGATTATCTTTAATGTAATTTAGGGTTTTTGCTGGCACTGAATGCACTCTCATCTCTGGTTTTATCCGGTTTTCTGCTTATTTTCTCCGGATTAATGTTTGTAAAATCATTGATAACGCTGTCAATTAATTGCTTGCGTGTGCCATCTATTTCACTGGCCTGCATAAGTCGCAATTGCTTAATCACTGCAGCTAACGAAACGTCTCTATGCATTCGCAGAATTTCTAGCACAGCCAAACCTGTAATTTCATGTTTCAAGCGTTCACTATCAGTTTTCTTCATAACGCCTTCACTACTTACCCCTATCATATAAGGGGTTTATTTTATTCAAAGAGCAGACCAATTAACGCATTGTAATGTTTTTGTTCTTTCTCCCCTGATGCTTTTTCAAGACGACACAAAAGCTTAGTGCAAAGTGATTTGCGGTTCAGATTACGTCCATCTTTGAGTATCTCAGTGACGATTTCTCCCAATGTTTCCTGTTGAGTTGGCAGATGCGCCTTTGCAAAGTAACGAGAAATCGCGCTTGCAGTATCAGTGCGAACGTTATGCTGCTGCATGTCATGCTCCTGTATCAAAATGCTGGTGAATATTAAGTTTTATAACAGTAGCAAAGTTGTACCAAAAATGTGTACAACAAGATTAATTTG
>OAUX01000859.1_pt1 | contig 10801 bp, 9 predicted proteins | sample 1501311 | NCBI WGS metagenome assembly OAUX01 (sample SAMEA2580066, study PRJEB22360) | human gut metagenome | reverse complement strand
ATAATGCACGCGAACGCGGTCAGTACGCGCCGGGATCGGGCCTTCACCCTGGGTCAGAACGCGGAACTGCAGGCCAGACTCGGTGCTGTTCACGCCTTCGCGCTCGCGGTTCTCTTCCAGGTATTTCTCGCCATCCGCGGCCATTTCCTGGAAACGCTCGCGACGCACGGCGTCAGCGCGTTCGTGGATTTCACGCAGCGCGCGGTGAACGGCTTCCACCGGCACCTGCGGCTGTTGACCTTCCAGCGCGTCAGCAATACCCGCGACCAGCGCTTCCGGCAGCAGCCCCTGCAGGCCAGACTCGCTCAGCTGTTGTCCAACCTGCAAGCCGATACCGTAACTTGCCTGTGCTTCGATCGTGTCAAAAGTTGGGGTTGCCATCTTTGTTCCTTTTTTCGTGGGGGCTCTCATGCTCTCTGGCTTCCAAAATGCAAAAGACAATGAGCAGAGAAAAGAGGTGGGAAGCATATCAGCCATAGCACGACGGGTAAAACTTTGTCGCCTGGATGATGACAAATCTAAGGGAAACAGAAACAATAGAGGGATAAGGTTAACCTCACGAAACATAGCTTTGTCTCGTCCTTCAGGAAGTTAGCCATCTATACTCTAGAGAGAGCAGGATAAAAATATGCGGAGCAGGAGGAAAGCCATGCCCGGGCGCTTTGAACTGACATCTACCCTGGCGAAGATCTGGCACGCCCCGGATCATTTTCGCCTCATGGATCCGCTACCGCCGATGCACCGCCGGGGCATTATTGCCGGAGCGCTGCTGGTGATTATCGGCGTTCTGCTCCCTTCCGAGGATAACAGCAGCGAGGTTCAGGCCAGCCGCGAGGCGAATCTCAACCTGCAATCCCAGTCGCAGCCCTCTTCCGGTAATCAGGCTGTCCCGCTGCCGCCCATCACCAATACGCCGCCCGTGAACGATGCCGATCAGGTGGCGCCGGTCGCGCCGGAGCCGTTTCAGGAGCCGCAGTCGACGCCGGGCATCGAGCAGCAGTGGCGGACCTACCGCATTGAATCGGGGAAAACTCTCGCGCAGCTGTTCCGCGACCACAACCTGCCGCCGACCGACGTTTACGCCATGGCCCAGGTGGAAGGCGCAGGAAAACCGCTAAGCTCACTGCAAACCGGGCAGACGGTACAGATCCGTCAGAACGCCAATGGCGTAGTCACCGGGCTGACCATCGATACCGGCGGCGGCCAGCAGGTGCTGTTTACCCGCCAGTCGAACGGCAGCTTTATTCGCGTCCGTTAAGAGAGTCAGGCGTCACAAGAAGCCAGCTTAGAATCGTTTCTTTTATGACCCGACGCCTGACTTCCAGAGCCTGCGGCGAAACCATGCTGATGTGATAAACCAACCCTAACGTATGTTGGTTAATTAAGTAATACCCCCCGAGGGCGGCAATACTAATATTAACCTGGAGCGGATCGATATCGGCTTTGAAGATATTTTGTTGCTTCCCTTCATCGAGCAGCGAAGCCATCAATTGCAGATGCGAATGGTTAATTTCCGGCAGGCGCGTTGATTTTGCATAATGAACGCCTTTGCTTTGGTTTTCACTATGAACAATCTTGAGAAACCACGGGTTTTCAATGTAGTAGTCCCACGTAAAATCAATGATTTTTTCAATGGCTTTGTCAGGGGAAAGCCCTGATACATCCAGACTTTTTTCTTTCTGACGAATATCGTTCCAGGTATATTCGAGGACTTCGATAAACAAATTTTCTTTATTGCCGAAGTGGTGATACACGGTCTGTTTACTGCAATCTGCCGCTTTGACGATATTATCGCCTCTGGCCCCTTCGTAGCCATATTCGGCAAATTCATTGACAGCGCTTAAAAGAAGCTTTTCTTTCAGGCTTTGCGCATTGCTGGTATCAAGATACATTCCGCTTCCCCATTCACCCTTCGCGATGCCTATCATAGCGATAATTTTAACCCTATTCAGTAAAAAAGAATTAAAACAATATAATTCAATAAGTTATTAACAGTCTGGTGATCGCCCTCACAAACCAACCAACTAGATGGTTGATCTTTTAGTGTTCCAGATGCATTTTGATGCCACCAGGTCATCCCTATTCACTGTGAGGTTACAAATGAGATCAAATAAATCCGTTGCCGTTATTACCGGAGCCGCTCGCGGCATTGGCAAGGGCTGTGCGCTTGAACTGGCCCGCGCAGGATTCAATCTTTTAATTAACGATCGCCCGGATGCTGAAAGCGTTGAAAAGCTGGAAACCACCCGGCAGGAGTGCATTGCTGAAGGCGCAGAAGTCATCTGTTTCCCGGCGGATATTGCCGACCTGTCGCTGCACGAAGAGATGCTCGACGCCGCGCAAAATCGATGGGGCCGCCTCGATTGCCTGCTGAACAATGCCGGGATTTCCGTCAAAAAACGGGGCGATATCCTCGACATGCAGCCGGACAGCTTTGACGAAAACATTGCCGTCAACACCCGTGCCCCCTTCTTTCTCGCCCAGTCGTTCAGCAAGCGCCTGCTGGCGCAGCCGAAACCGGAAAATGAACTCCCGCATCGTTCGATTATTTTCGTCAGCTCAATTAACGCCATCATGCTGGCAATGAATCGCGGCAAATACCCGATGGCCAAGACCGCCGTTTCCGCTGCCGCCCGTCTGTTTGCCGCCCGCCTGTGCGATGAGCAAATCGGCGTTTATGAAGTGCGTCCAGGCCTGATTAAAACCGAGATGACCGTTCCAGCTACCGCCTACTACGACGAACTGATTGCCAAAGGACTGGTACCGTGGGGTCGCTGGGGTTTCCCGGCAGATATCGCCTCAACCGTACGCGCCATGGCGGAAGGCAAGCTGATTTATACCTGTGGGCAGGCCGTGGCCATTGACGGCGGCCTGAGCATGCCGCGCTTCTGAGGTTGAATAATGAGAGATCTGTTGCAACGTCCCGATCTGTTCAGCATCAACACCGCGACGCTCGGCTATAAAACGCCCTTACCCGCCATTATTGATGCCTGCGCGGAACGTGGTATCGGCGCTATAGCGCCGTGGAGAAGAGAGCTTGCCGGTGAAAATTTAGCGGACATCGCCCGTCAGCTGACGGCAAATAACATGGCGGTGTCCGGATTCTGCCGCAGTACTTATTACACTGCCCCAACCCTGTCGGAACGTAAACTCGCCATCGACGATAACCGTCGGGCGCTTGACGATGCCGCCACCCTGAGCGCCGCCTGCTATATGCAGGTGGTCGGCGGGCTTGCACGGGGAAGTAAAGATTTATACGAAGCGCGGGAGCAGGTGAAATACGGTATCCGTCAGCTGCTACCTCACTCCAGAGACGTGGGCGTGCCCATCGCACTGGAGCCGCTGCACCCGATGACCGCTGCCGATCGTTCCTGCCTGTGCACATTACGTCAGGCGCTGGACTGGTGCGACGAACTCGATCCCGATGGCGAATACGGCCTGGGCGTAGCGGTGGACGTTTACCATGTCTGGTGGGACCCGGACCTCGCGAATCAGATCCTGCGGGCGGGAAAGCGCATTCTGGCCTTTCACGTCTCAGACTGGCTGGTGCCGACCACCGATCTAGTCAACGACCGGGGTATGCCGGGAGACGGCGTCATTAATATTCCCTCGATTCGTCGGCTAGTGGAAAACGCCGGTTTTAACGGCGCGGTGGAATTAGAAATTTTCTCGCCGCACAACTGGTGGCAAAAGGACATCAACAGCACCCTGGATATTAGCGTCGATCGTATCGCGCATTATTGCTAAGGATGAAACATGAATGAACAACCCGTTCTGTTCAGCAGAGCGGCGGCCTCCTGTCGCCTGACGCTGAATCGCGAAGATAAATGCCACGCGATTAACGAAGAAATGATCGAATTACTCGATCGCTATTTAAACGAAATTGAAAATGACGCCACGCTGCGCCTGGTGGAATTAACCGCCACGGGAGATAAGTTTTTCTGCGCGGGTGGCGATATTAAATCCTGGTCTGCTTATTCACCGCTGGATATGGGGCGGAAATGGATTAAGCGCGGCAATGAGGTCTTCTCACGCCTGCGTAATTTACCCCAGCTTACCGTGGCGAATATTAACGGTCACACCATCGGCGGCGGCATTGAACTGGCGCTGAGCTGCGATATCCGCATCGCCCGGCCGACAGCAAAATTCTCCACCCCGGAAGTCACGCTCGGCATGGTGCCCGGCTGGCTGGGCATCGAGCGGGTTCTCAATCAGGTTGGCCCGGTTGTTGGCCGCCAGATGCTGATGCTGGGCCAGCGCCTGAGCGCCCAGGAAGCGCAATCCGCTGGACTGATTAACAAGGTCGTGGAAAAAGATGACGCGGATGGCTGGCTGATGAATCAGCTTTGCGCTCTGCAAAAGTGCGGCCCGGTCGCCCTGGCGCATATTAAACAGCTCATTCTGGCGCTGGAAAATAAGCATGCCGACTACTCGCATCAGCTGCTGGCCGGCTTGATGTCAGCCACCCAGGATTGCCAGCAGGCGACGCAGGCTTTTGCTAACAAAAGCCCGGTAAGTTTCCAGAATAAGTAAGGAAAAGAGAATGAATAAAGTGACCTCAGCCGACGTCGTCGCCGCGCTCATTGAAGATGGCGCCACGATTGCTATCAGCGGCAACGGCGGCGGTATGGTTGAAGCTGATTATTTACTGGCGGCCATTGAAAAACGCTTTCTGGAGACCGGACATCCACGCGACCTGACGCTTATCCACTCGCTGGGAATTGGCGATCGCGATAGCAAAGGCAGCAACCGTTTCGCCCATGCAGGAATGCTCAAGCGAATTATCGCGGGGCATTTTACCTGGTCGCCAAAAATGCAGGCTCTGGTAAAAAACGAAGAGATCGAAGCTTACTGCTTTCCCGGCGGCGTGATTCAGGCGCTGCTGCGTGAAATTGGCTCCGGCCGGCCGGGGCTCATCACCCACGTCGGGCTGGGTTCGTTTGTCGATCCGCGCCACGGCGGCGGTAAATCGAATGCCCGAACCACCGAAGATATGGTGGAACTAATTGAGATCGATGGTGAAACCAAACTACGTTACCGGCCATTCAGGATGAATTACGCCATTGTGCGCGGCACCTACGCCGATCCGCGCGGCAACGTCAGCCTCGAAGAGGAAGCGATCAATATGGACAGCTACTCAATGGCGCTGGCGGCACACAATAGCGGCGGCAAGGTCTTCGTTCAGGTGCGCGATGTACTGGAAGCAGGGGCAATCGCGCCACGCAACGTCACCCTCCCCGGAATTCTGGTCGATGGCATCGTGGAGCATCGCGAGCAGCCGCAGACCTACCTCGGCGGCTACGATCTGACGATCAGTGGCCAACACCGACGCCTCTGTTCCAGCGATGCAATAGAGCTGGTCAGCCACCCGGTGCGCCGCCTGATTGCCCGTCGCGCGGCGCGTGAACTGGTCGCAGGCGCGTCGACTAACTTCGGATTTGGTATCCCTGGCGGCATTCCCGGTATCGCCCTGCGTGAAGGCGTACCCTATCAAAGTTTATGGCTCAGCGTGGAGCAAGGCGTGCATAACGGCATGATGCTGGACGATGCGCTGTTTGGCTGCGCGCGCAACGCTGATGCAATTATTCCTTCGTTGGATCAATTCGAATTCTATAGCGGCGGCGGTATCGACATCACCTTCCTCGGCATGGGGGAGATGGACCGGCACGGTAACGTTAACGTGTCGCATCTTAACGGCAACCTGATCGGTCCTGGTGGTTTTCTGGAAATCGCGCAGAATGCTCGCAAAGTGGTGTTCTGCGGCACTTTCGACGCCAAAGGCAGCAAGATCAACGTAACACCGGATGGCCTGCAAATAGAGCAATCTGGCCAGATTCCGAAGCTAGTGACGGAAGTGGAAAAAATTACCTTTAGCGCCAGCTACGCCCGGCAGAGCGGACAAGAAGTGCTTTATGTCACTGAACGCGCGGTATTTCAGCTCACGGAAGCGGGCGTTGAGTTAATCGAGATAGCACCAGGAGTTAATGTTGAGCGCGATATTCTGCCTTATATGGCCTTCCGCCCGATAATTAACCAGCCGCGCCTGATGGATAGCGCGCTGTTTAGCGCGATGGAGGACGCATGAGCCAGATCGATGACGCCATTCTTGATGCCCTGACTCACGTCTCCTTTCCTAAAGGGTTCGCTAAAGCGGAACCGGCTTCCATTCTGACGATCGATAACGTCAACTATCCGCTTTGGAAAGCCGATGCGCTAGTCGTCGGCAGCGGGGCCGCGGGGTTACGCGCCGCCGTTGAACTCAAGCGCCGTCAGCAAAACGTATTATTAGCGACCGCCGGATTATATATGGGGACCTCCGCCTGCTCCGGCTCGGATAAACAGACACTGTTTACTGCCGCCACAGCAGGCAATGGCGATAGCTTTCTTAAACTGGCTGACGCGCTGGCCAGCGGCGGTGCCATGGACTACGACACTGCCTATGTGGAAGCAGTAGGTTCGCTGCATACTTTGGGTGGGTTGCAATTTCTTGGGCTTGAACTGCCGGAGGACCGCTATGGGGCGATCCTCCGCTATCAAACCGACCATGATGAAGCCGGACGCGCGACCTCCTGCGGCCCGCGCACCTCGCGTCTGATGGTAAAGGTTTTGCTGGAAGAGGTTCAGCGGCTCAATATCCCACTGTTGAGCGGTGCGACAGTTATCAAACTATTACGCCAGTGCGATGAATCAGGAACGGAACATATGGCGGGGGCAATTCTGGCGACGGGGTCTCGCGCCCATAACCCGTGGGGACTGGCGCTGGTAGTCGCTCCCAATGTCGTCCTGGCGACCGGCGGCCCCGGAGAGCTCTACCGCGACAGCGTCTACCCTAATAAATGCTTTGGCTCACTCGGGCTGGCGTTGGAAGAGGGAATCACGCTCACCAATCTGACCGAAAGCCAGTTCGGTATCGGCACGCCGCGCAGCGCCTTTCCGTGGAATTTATCCGGCACCTACGTGCAGGTGATTCCCTATATTTATTCTGTCGATAGCGGCGGCAAAGAGCATAATTTTCTCGCTGACTACTACCGCACCACTCAGGAACTAGCCTCAAACATCTTTCGTAAGGGGTATCAGTGGCCGTTCCATGCTACAAGGGTGATGGATTTCGGCTCTAGCCTGCTGGATATGGCTGTGGCGCATGAGCAGCAGCTGGGGCGCAAAGTCTATATGGACTTCAATCGCAATCCAGAAGCGGTACCAGGCGATCTTCCCTTCTCGCTGCAACGGCTAGACGACGATGTGCGGGCTTATCTGGAAAACAACGATGCGCTGGCAGCGCTACCCATTGAACGCCTGCAGCGAATGAATCCGCTATCGATCGCCCTGTATAAAATGCACGGCCACGATTTGACGCAAACACCGCTGCAGTTCGCCATGAACAATCAGCATATGAATGGTGGTATTGAGGTCGATATCTGGGGTCAAACCTCTCTGCCCGGCTGTTTTGCGGTAGGTGAAATCGCCGGAACCCACGGAGTTACCCGCCCAGGCGGCGCGGCGCTGAATGCCGGACAGGTCTTTGCCATGCGTCTGGCGCGCTATATCGCACATGCAGGCAGGCGCAACGCGGTCGATGACGTGCCTGAACTGGCTGCTCAGCCGCTGGCGGAGGTAAATGACGTCATTCTGCGAGCGCAGCGCAATGAGTCAGGCCGCTCCCTGCAAAGCGTCAAGGAAGAGATCCAGACACGCATGTCTGACCACGGCGGATTTATCTGCCATGTCGATGCCGTCAGGCAGGCCGCACAGGAGGCCCGCCTGTTGGCTGCCGCGGTGGCGAAAAATGCCCTATCGATCCGCCATCTGGCAGAAATCCCCGAACTGTTTATGTGGCGTCAAATGGCACTGATATCGGCGGCGGTGCTGACAATGCTGGACGACTATATCTCCGCAGGCGGCGGCAGCCGGGGTGCCAGGATCATCCTTGACCCCGAAGGCGATTGTCTGCCGTTAACCCGTAACGGGCCCGCGCAGCTATGGCGTTTTCGACCGGAGCAGGCGTCAGACAAAGAGAAAAAGCTGACGATTCATTATCAGCAGGCCAAATTTATTGTTCGGCAAAAAGCCCTGAGAAGCTTAGCCGATAGTAAAGATCATTATTTTGAAAAGAACTGGCCTGATTTTCTCAACGGCAATATTTATCGCTAGCGGTGTAACTCATTAAACCTTCTCTTTGTACCCTATAAACCCGTTAAGGTGATCACAATGAAAATTAAAGGACTACGATGGTGGATTATCGGCCTGGTGGCGCTGGGCACAGCCATTAACTATCTGGCGCGCAGCTCATTAAGCGTTCCCGCCTCAACCTTATTTACCGAACTGCATATTACTGAACAGCAATATTCGTGGGTCATTATGTCCTTTCAAATGGCTTATACCGTTGCCCAGTCTTTCTGCGGCTATATTCTGGATTCCATCGGTTTACGGATTGGCTTTTTTATCTTCGCACTGGCATGGTCCTTCGCCAATATGGCCCATGCTCTGGCGTTTAACTGGCAGTCGCTGGCCTGCTTCCGCGGCCTGCTTGGCCTGAGCGAAGCCGCCGCGATCCCTGCAGGTATTAAAACCGCATCGGAATGGTTCCCGTCAAAAGAGCGGGGCGTGGCAGGTGGTCTGTTTAATATCGGAACGTCCGTCGGTGCCATGCTGGCACCGCCGATCGTCGTCTGGGCGATTATTTCCTGGCACTGGCAGTTCGCTTTTATTATTAGCGGGGGGCTGGGGATTATATTTGCTTTTATGTGGTTATTTTTATATCGCTCGCCGGAAAAACATCAATGGGTCTCAGATGAAGAAAAAGAGTATATTTTCTCAGGACAGGAGAAAGCTCTGCAGTCTGACGGCGATAAGCGCCCTTCATTACTCTCCCTGCTGAAGCAGCGTAATTTCTGGGGCATCGCGATGACGCGTTTTTTGTCCGATCCGGTCTGGGGAACGTTAAGCTTCTGGCTGCCATTGTATTTAATTCAGGTTCGCGATCTGCCGCTAAAAGAGATTGCTATGTTTGCCTGGCTCCCCTTTCTCGCGGCGGATATTGGCTGCGTGGCGGGTGGCGTGCTCTCGAATGTGTTGATCACCAAGTTCCACATTACCACTGTCAACTCCAGGCGCATCGGGTTCACTATCGGCGCGCTGCTTATGACCTCGTTGTCAGCCGTGGGATTTGTCGAAAACGTCTACTTCGCGATTGCACTGATCAGCCTTGGCGGCTTTGCGCACCAGATGCTGTCAACCATGGCAATGACGTTAGCCTCGGATCTGTTCAAAAAGAACCAGGTCGCCACCGTGAGCGGCATGGCGGGTTCTGCAGCATGGATGGGCCAGTTGCTGTTCACCCTGGTAATGGGGCTGCTGGTGCATCAGATTGGCTATACGCCATTCTTTATTGCGCTGAGCATTCTCGATCTTATCGCAGCAGCGATTATTTGGCTGACCATTGTTGATCCGCAGCGCGTCGTCGCGAAGCAGATACAGCCGGCATAACCATTCTTAATCATAGGCCTGCAAACCCATGCAGGCCTGAGCAGCGTGGCGTCATCAGGCAGTTAACGATGTTGACCCACTTTATTTACCCACCAGATCCCGGTGCACACCAGCGCCAGCGCAACCGCATATTTCAGCTCAAGAATATTCTCGCCGAGGAAGATGGCCGACAGCACGGTGCCGGCAACCGGGACCACAAAGTTGAACGGCGCAATCATACTCACGCGGTTATGCTTAAGCAGCACGCTCCATAGCGCAAAAGCGATGGAAGAGAGCAGGGTCAAATAAGCCAGCACCAGCGCAGCAGCGGCGCTGTGGACCGCCAGGGTTCCGCCGGTCAGGTAACCGCCGCCAACCAGCACCAGGCCGCCAAACGCCAGCTGCCAGCCGGTCATCACCGTCGGGTCAACCGTCTGCGAAATGCGCTTACCGTACAGCGTCGCCGCCGACAGGATAAAAGCCGCCAGCACCACAAAACCGTCGCCCTGCCAGACAAAGCTAAAATCGCTCAATGAATGATTAACGTTCACCAGCATCACGCCGGCAAAACCGAGAATGCAGCCGACGGCTTTGTTGTAGCTCAGCCTGTCATTCTGATAGATAAAGTGCGCCAGCAGGACGCTGAAGAAGGTGCCGGTGGCGTTCATAATCGAGCCCTTCACGCCGGTGGTAAACGCCAGGCCAACGTAGAAGAAAATGTACTGGATGGACGTTTGCGTGACGCCCAGTATCGCCAGTTGGCCGCACTGACGGGAATTTAAGCGGGCGATCGGCTTACGCTGCGCCAGCGCGAAGAGCAGCAGTAGCGCTCCGGCAAACAGGAAGCGATAGCCAGCGAAGACGATTTTAGACGGCACATCATCAGTGGCAATCTGAAATAGTTCATAGCCGCTTTTAATCGCCGGGTAGGAGCTTCCCCACAGCAGGCAGCAGAGGGTTGCGCAGGCATAAGCCACTTTCTTGCGGGTAAAAATCGAGGGTGCGTCCATTCACTTCACCAGAAATAAAATAGTGTTTTATTTTATTATCCAGAAAGTTGCTAAGAATAGCCACCATACCAGGAAAAGATTCAGCAAAGACAGAAAAGCAAAACGCCGGCACAAGGCCGGCGTCTCGACGTGAGTTGAGTAATAAATTACTCAGCTACAACGTTAACAACCAGTTTAGCGAAAACTTCGCTGTGAACCTGGAAGTCCACTTCGTGCTCACCGGTGGTGCGCAGAACGCCGTTCGGCAGACGAACTTCGCTCTTAGCAACGGCAACGCCAGCTGCAGTTACAGCGTCAGCGATGTCGCGAGTACCGATGGAACCGAA
>OAUX01000857.1_pt1 | contig 10830 bp, 10 predicted proteins | sample 1501311 | NCBI WGS metagenome assembly OAUX01 (sample SAMEA2580066, study PRJEB22360) | human gut metagenome | reverse complement strand
GTCATGCTTGGTTGCGTGGGGTTTCGGTCCCCCGCCGGAGGATGGCTATGTCCGGCAGAGCTAACCGCCGCCGTATTCGACTATGCCGCAACGCTGGGATTACGCCCCCGGTATCAACATACGCTGGCCTCACTGTCTCGACAGACAGAAAACTGGAAATTGGCGTTTGCCAGTGGAGCAACCGCCACTCACGCTGCGGTAGTTCTGGCTAACGGGCATCGCATTAACAGCGTTGAACAGACGCAGTCGCTACCGGTGTACTCCGTAGGCGGTCAGGTGAGTCACATTCCTACTACGCCTTCGCTTTCAGCGCTGCGTCAGGTGCTGTGCTATGACGGCTACCTCACGCCGCACAACCCGCAAAATCAGCAGCACTGCATTGGCGCCAGTTATCATCGCGGAAGTGAAGAAACGGTGTATCGTGCTGACGATCAGCAGCAAAACCGTCAGCGCTTAATAGATTGTTTCCCGAATGCCGCGTGGGCAAAAGAAGTAGACGTTAGTGGCAATGCCGCCCGTTGTGGAGTGCGCTGCGCCACGCGCGATCACATGCCAATGGTCGGCAACGTCGCGGATTATGACGCCACGCTCAGCCAGTATGCCACTCTTGCCGAAGACAGAGAGCACGCCGTAAACGCCCCGGTTTATTCCGATTTATTTATGTTGGGTGCGCTGGGCTCGCGCGGGCTGTGTACTGCCCCGCTGTGTGCAGAAATTCTGGCATCGCAAATGAGCGATGAACCTATCCCTATGGATGCCAGCACGCTGGCTGCGCTGAATCCGAATCGTCTGTGGGTAAGGAAGTTATTGAAGGGTAAAGCGGTGAAATAAGATACCATCTCATCATTGCCTGATGGCGCTACGCTTATCAGGCCAACCCCCCCCGTCCACGTAGGCCGGATAAGACGCCTTCGCGTCGCCATCCGGCACAATCCACTGCAATTATTATTGCGTTGCCTTTTGAAATAAAGTGTCCCACATCTCTTTCACTAACGCCTGGTCACGCGGCGAGAGTTCGCCTGCGCTGATGGCTTTTTCCAGGCTGCTGGTCACATTGGCGTACAATGCCTCAGCGGAATGGTCCTCGCCAGCATCCAACTCAGCCACAGCCAGCGTCAGGTGCCCACGCAAATAGCCACTGGCAAACAACTCATCATCGCTGGCGTGCTCTACCATATCGTCGATTAATGCCAGAATGCGTGATTCAAACTCCGCGATCATCTTCTTTCCTCATTGTAAACGTGGCAGCGGCTTCAGTTGAGCGCTTCGGGCCACGGGAATTGTTCCGCCGTAAGTTCAGGCGTGTGATAATAATTCTGTAACGCGTTAATAAAACGCGCCGGACGTTCAGGGATCCCCTTTTCCAGGTACTCCATTACCTGAGCATGAACACGGCGCTGGAATACCACGCGGTCTGGTTCAAAGTCCCCTTCGAGGTTGTCGCAACTGACGTTAAACGGGTCCCCCGCCGCCATGCAAAACAACCAGTCAAACGCCTGCGGCTTCACTTCCACATCTTCAAACTGGCATTGTGTCTTCGCGTCGCGTCCGTCCGGGCAGTACCAGTAACCAAAATCGACCAGCTCACGACGAGCTTTACCGGCGATGCACCAGTGTGAAATTTCGTGTAACGCACTGGCGTAATAACCATGCGCAAAAACGATACGGTGATACGGTAATTCCGCATCCGCAGGAAGATAGATCGGTTCGTCGTCGCCTTTAATCAGACGGGTATTAAATTCATCGGCAAAGCAGCCGTTAAAAATCTCAATTAACTGTTCGTAGTGATGCGTATTATTCATTAATTCATCCCCAGCCAGTGGAGAATCTCCTGTCCATGATTATCATAAAGTAGCTTGGCGCTCATCACGGCGGAGACAATAACGATCATTGGCCGAATGAGTTTTTGTCCTTTGCTGAGCACCAGTCGAGAGCCCATCCGTGCGCCAATAAACTGGCCAATGAGCATCACAAAACCTGTCGCCCAAATCACTTTGCCGCCGAGGGCAAACAACAACAACCCACCGATATTCGATGTGGCATTTAATACTTTGGCGTGGGCCGTCGATTTCGCCAGGTTGTATCCGCACAGCATGACAAAGGCCAGCGCGGAGAACGCCCCTGCCGCCGGACCAAAAAAGCCATCGTAAAAACCGACGCAGCCTCCCGCCACCAGCGCGAAAGGTAAACCGTGCAATCGACGCTGTCGGTCCTCTTCCCCCACTTTCGGCATCAACAGAAAGTAAAGGCCAATACAGATAACCAGAACCGGCAGGATCTGGCGCAGAACATCTGACTGCACGTGCTGAACCAATAGCGCCCCGCTCATTGATCCGACAAACGTCATGAAGATATTGAGCTTCTGATCCGCCAGATTAACCACGCCACGACGAATAAAATAGAGGGAGGAAGAGATAGATCCCCCGCAGGTCTGCAGCTTATTGGTCGCCAGCGCTTGCGCAGGTGGCATCCCGGCCGCCATCAATGCCGGGATGGTGAGTAGACCACCGCCTCCGGCCAGAGAATCAATAAAACCTGCCAGCATCGCCACAAAAAACAGCACACCTAGCAGCAGTGGCGACACCATAAACAGAGAGGCAAAATGATCCATTAGAGTACATGCTCGTCCAGTAGCGCCTGGCAGGAAGGCGGCAACGGAGGCGGTGTCTTCTTCTCAGGCTTGGTGGTTCCAGGTTTTGGAGGTTCGAACCAGCTTTGCAGCTCCGCGCCACAGCCGTCACCCGGTGGCGGTAACGGTTGATCTTCGCACTCAAGGCTGTCGGCAGGGCAACGTAACCGCACGTGCATATGCGCACGATGCTGGAACCATGGCCGCACTTTACGCAACCAGTCCCTGTCGGTCCCTGCATCCAGACAAAGTTGTTGCTTAATCGCCGGATTCACGAAAATACGCGTTACTTCATTATCTTTTGCAGCCAGCCTTACCAGGCTAAAAATCTCCGGTTTCCACAGTGATGGCACAACACGTTTGCCGTCCTGTGAGACCAGATCTAACGCCTGCGGCCGCAGCAGTTGCGACTGGGTCCAGCGCGTTTTCGGCAGTTGCAGGAAAATATCAACATCCAGTCCCGTCTGGTGGCTGGCGTGACCGCCATTGAATCGCCCACCGGCCGGCATACCCATATCGCCGATTAACACCGTGCCTAGCCCCTGACTATTAGCCTGATTACTCAGACGCTGGATAAACCTCACCAGATCCGGATGGCCAAAGTAACGACGCTGATCGGTGCGCATCACCTGATAATGTTCTGACTGTACAGGCAGCGTATCTGCGCCAACAATACAGCCATTGGAAAACGCGCCGATAGACTGCGCGCTGCCCGCAACCGGATGGGTAATTTTCTGCCAGGGCGTCGCCGCCAGACAGGCGGTACTGGCAAACAGAGCCAGCGCCGCAAGTGCCGTTTTGTTCATCTCTTACCAGCGTGGAATATCGGTTTTCACGTCCGCATTTTGCGCCCGCTGACGCAGCAGGTGATCCATCAATACGATCGCCAGCATCGCCTCGGCGATCGGTACGGCGCGGATCCCAACGCACGGATCGTGACGACCTTTAGTGATCATTTCGACTTCTTCACCAAAGCGGTTAATGGTGCGCCCTGGAACGGTAATACTGGACGTCGGTTTCAGCGCCATATGAGCAATGATTTGTTGCCCGCTGCTGATCCCACCCAGAATGCCGCCCGCATGGTTACTCTGGAAACCTTCTTTGGTGATTTCATCTCGGTTCTGGCTGCCACGCAGCGCAACAACGTCAAATCCGTCGCCAATCTCAACGCCCTTAACGGCGTTAATGCTCATCAGCGCATGGGCGATGTCGGCATCCAGGCGGTCGAATACAGGTTCGCCAAGACCCGCAGGCACACCGCTTGCAACAACGGTCACCTTCGCCCCGATGGAATCGCCCTCTTTCTTCAGCCCGCGCATCAGTTCGTCCAGCGCTTCGAGTTTATCCGGGTCCGGACAAAAGAACGGGTTAAGTTCCACCTGGGACCAGTCTTTGATCTCCAAAGGAATATCACCCATCTGCGTCAGGCAACCGCGAATCTCAACGCCGAACTTTTCCGCCAGATATTTTTTGGCAATCGCTCCGGCCGCCACGCGCATTGCTGTTTCACGTGCGGACGAACGCCCGCCACCACGGTAGTCGCGCAGGCCATATTTCTGCTCATAGGTATAGTCGGCGTGTCCTGGACGAAAAACGTCCTTAATCGCGCCGTAATCCTGTGAACGCTGATCGGTATTTTCGATCAGCAGGCCAATGCTGGTGCCAGTGGTAACGCCCTCGAACACCCCGGAGAGGATTTTCACCTGATCCGGCTCACGACGCTGCGTAGTGTAGCGCGATGTGCCTGGACGCCGTCTGTCGAGATCGTGCTGCAGGTCAGCTTCTGTCAGAGAAATGCCCGGCGGAACACCATCGACAATACAACCGAGCGCCAGCCCGTGTGATTCGCCGAAAGTGGTTACGCGAAAGAGTTGCCCAATTGTGTTTCCTGCCATCACGGCTCCGTTATGAGTGTTGTGTATGTGCGCGTGTAATTAGTCTTTATAAATGCTGAAGTGCTCACGAGCAGCAACTAACTGCTCTTTGGTCAGCATGAATACGCCGTCACCGCCGTTGTCGAACTCCAGCCAGGTGAACGGTACATCCGGATATTGCTCTATCAGATGTACCATGCTGTTTCCGACTTCACAAATCAGAATACCGTTATCTGACAGGTAGTCTGGGGCGTTCCCCAGAATGCGGCGGGTAAGTTTCAGCCCATCACTGCCGGACGCCAGACCCAGCTCAGGTTCGTGACGATATTCGTTTGGCAGATCGGACATATCTTCCGCATCGACATACGGCGGGTTGGTCACAATCAGGTCATACTGGACTTTCAGCAGATCGCGGAACAGATCGGAACGGATCGGCGTGACGTGATGGATCAGGCCGTGTTCTTCAATATTGTGTTCGGTCACCGCCAGCGCGTCAGTGGAGATATCCACCGCATCAACTTCGGCTTCCGGGAAGGCATACGCGCAGGCAATGGCAATACAACCGCTGCCGGTACACATATCGAGGATATGCTGCGGCTGCTCATTAATAAGGCCCGCAAAGCGGTTATTAATAAGCTCGCCAATCGGTGAACGCGGAACCAGCACGCGTTCATCAACATAAAACTCATGCCCGCAGAACCAGGCTTTGTTGGTCAGATAAGCAACCGGAATGCGCTCGTTGACGCGGCGAATCACGCGTTCAACAATACGATGACGCTCGCTGGAGGTCAGACGCGCTGTACGCATGTCTTCCGGAATATCCAACGGCAAATAAAGTGACGGCAGCACTAGTTGTACGGCCTCGTCCCATGGGTTATCCGTGCCATGGCCATACCAGATGTTCGCCGCGCTAAAACGGCTGACCGCCCAACGCAACATGTCCTGAATGGTATGCAGTTCACTCACTGCTTCATCGACGAAAATTTTATCCACGTATTCCTCCAGGGCATGCTCGTATTAATTTCGGCGGCTAGTTTGCCACGAAGACGGCGATAAATCAGCATTCACACAGGGCCTGAGCGCGAAAATTGCGTTTTAAGCGATCGGATGCCCGCCGAGTCGGGTTAAACTAATGGAAAATAAAAGTTGAGACTCTCGAATGAAAAAGAAAACATCGCTCAGCGAGGAGGATCAGACGGTGTTTCGCCAGCTGATGACCGGCACGCGTAAAATTAAACAGGACACCATTGTTCACCGACCTCCACGTAAAAAAATTGCCGAGGTTCCGGTTAAAAGACTGCTACAGGAGCAAGCTGATGCCAGCCACTATTTCTCGGATGAGTTTCAGCCGCTGCTGAATACGGACGGTCCGGTAAGATACCTGCGTGCCGACGTCAGCCATTTCGAACTGAAGAAAATGCGCCGTGGCGATTACTCTCCGGAGCTGTTTCTCGATCTGCATGGGCTGACCCAGCAGCAGGCCAAACAAGAGTTAGGCGCGCTGATTGCCGCCTGTCGTCGTGAGCATGTATTTTGCGCCTGCGTGATGCATGGCCACGGAAAACATATTCTGAAACAGCAAACGCCGCTTTGGCTGGCCCAGCATCCGCACGTGATGGCTTTTCATCAGGCACCGAAAGAGTACGGTGGCGACGCCGCGCTGCTGGTGCTAATTGAAGTAGAAGAGTGGCTACCGCCCGAACTTCCGTGATGCAGAAAAACAGAAAGAGCCGCGTTTGCGGCTCTTTGCATTTTCGGATGACGGCTGCGCCTTATCCGATACCAACCTTTTTAAATCGCTTTTGCCATTTTCAGGTTACACGGGCTCATCTGCCAGTTAAAAGTCCCCTTCCCGCTCTCATCAAGCGTTACGCTGGCAATCGCTGATGTGGTAAACATCGGCGGTGTTTCACCTGGGCAAAGCTCAGACACCAGATACCCCACTAAAGGCAAGTGAGAGATAACCAGTGCCGTGGCGATACCTTCATTGGCCAGAGCCTGTAAATAGGCACTGACCAGACCGACATCGCCGCAAGGAGTCAACTCCGGCAAAACATCCACACCGGTTGGCAGGTTCATACACTCCCCCACCACATCCAGCGTTTGTTCGGCTCGTAGGAACGGGCTCACCAGAACACGTTCGATATCCACTTTTTGACCTTTCAGCCAGTTCGCCATCAGGCGAGATTCGTCACAACCACAGGAGGTTAAGGGACGAACCGAATCACTGGCGGCATCGAGGGCCGCGTCGCCGTGACGCATGATAAAAACTTGCATATTGCACCGCTTTTGTTAACCAGAATCACCAATACCTTTATTCACAGCCCCTATTGGCTGTGATAACGATATGGTGGCCGGCATTGTGCCTTATCCATTCACCGAATGAAACGCTGTTTTTTACCTCAATGGCGTAAGTATAGTCAATCTCTGTTTACATTTTGAGCGCGAGCCATACATTCAGTGCGGATTCATCCTACCTTTGACCTCATGAATTCAGGTCAGTTTCCCCAATATTCCAGAATTTTTCACTGTGTGCCGCCATCTGCAATAACTGTTCACACGGCGCAAACCGCGAGCCGTATTGCGTGGTCAGCCGTTGCAGAGTCGCAACCACTTCTCCCGCGCCGAGTGAATCCATATACCGGAACGGGCCGCCGAGGAATGGCGGAAAACCAATACCAAATACAGCGCCGATGTCGCCATCACGTGCGCTACGGACTATCTTCTCGTCGAAACAACGAGCAGCTTCATTGAGCATTAACATGACGCACCGCTCTGCTACCTGCGTAGCGGTAAGTCGGCCCTGACCCTGAACGCCAATAAGCGTATAAATTGCAGGGTCGACCTGTTTTTTGCTTTTACGCCCTTTCACACCATAAAGATAGAAACCCCGACCATTTTTTCTACCTTTGCGATCGTCATTCAAAATTGAAGCAACAACATTTGCAGGCGCGCTAAAACGTTCTCCATATGCAGCCTCAAGCACTGGTATAATTTTAGTGCCCGTATCAATTCCGACCTCATCCAAAAGTTGGATTGGCCCAACTGGAAAACCAAACTTAACCAGCGCGGCGTCTATGGTTTCGACCCGCTCGCCCTCGGTCAACATACGAATCGCTTCGTTAATATAAGGCGCTAAAATGCGGTTAACGTAAAAGCCGGCCTTATCTCTGACCACTATCGGCGTTTTGCCCTGTTTTTTCGCTAACTTAACGGTAGTTGCAATCGTCTGCTCGGAGGTCGTGGCATGTGGGATCACTTCGACCAACGGCATTTTTTCCACCGGACTAAAAAAGTGTAAACCAATCACTTGTTCAGGCCTGGTAGCATTCGCAGCAATATCGCCAATCGGCAAAGATGAGGTGTTAGAAGCAAAAACGGTATGAGGTGCGCAATTTTGCTCAACTTCTGCCACCATCCGTTGTTTTAGCGACAGATCTTCAAACACGGCTTCAATAATCAAATCGCGATGCGCAAAGCCACCGTAGTCGATCGATCCCGAAATCAGCGCCAGTTGTTTATCGCGTTCGCTGGCTTTGATATGACGGCGGCGAACCTTCGTTTCAAGCTGATCCCAGCTATACTTCAGCGCATGATTGATTCCCTTAGCATTTATATCTTTGATGCGCACAGGCAAGCCGCCTTTACAGGCCGTCACATAAGCAATACCGCCCCCCATCAGACCGCCGCCCAAAATGCCAACGCTGTCCAGCGGACCGGGCTTCGCATCGCTTCCCGGATCCTTTTTCACGTCGGTGTTGGCAAAAAAGATGTGCCGTAGCGCCTGAGACTGGGATGTCATCGCCAGCTCACCAAACGCGCGGGCCTCTGCGTCGTAACCACTACTGCTGCCTTGCGCTAGCCCGGTTTCGATGACCTCAAGGATACGTTCTGTTGCAGGGTAGTTACCTTGCGTTTTTTGCGCCGTCTTTTTACTGGCCAGGCGGAACAACAGCGCCCGCCCCAGCGGCCCCGCCAACACTCGCTCTCTTACGGGCAGTGTTCGTTGCGCAGAACTGTCCTTTTTAGCCAGTTCAACGGCCGCTTCCAGCAAAATGGAATGCGGTACAACTTCATCCACTAAACCAACTTTCAGCGCCTGTTTTGCGCGTAATTGTTTTCCGGTGAGGATCATATCCAGTGCGGTACTGACGCCAATCAGGCGCGGCAGCCGCTGCGTACCACCGGAGCCGGGCAACAAGCCAAGTTGTACTTCCGGTAAACCCAGTACGGTTTTAGCATCATCGGTACAAATACGGTTGTGGCACGCCAGCGCCATCTCCAGGCCACCGCCGAGGCATGCACCATGAATCGCGGCGATAACCGGGATCGGTAAAGCATTAATTTCCGCCATCATCTGCTGCCCCTGACGGGCCAGCGTTTCGGCTTCCTGCGCGCTGCGACAGCTACGAATCATGTTGATATCCGCCCCGGCAATGAAGTTATCGGGTTTAGCCGAAATAAACACCACACCACGCAATGCTTTGTTATCGCGGATTTGTTTCAGAATGGCCCGCACCTGAGAAGCAAACTCTGCTTTCAGGGTGTTCATTTTCTCTCCGGGCACATCAATGGTGACAACAGCAACGTTATCCAGACGTACGTTTAGTGTAAAAGCCGATGTCATTTCCATTATTCCGCCTCCAGAACCATTGCCGCACCCAGACCACCAGCTGCACAGGCTGTCACTAAACCAAAACCGCCGCCACGACGACGCAGCTCATGGAGGGTTTGAGTGATCATGCGCGCACCGGTGGCAGCAAAGGGGTGTCCATAGGCAATCGATCCGCCCAGCACGTTAAATTTACTGTCATCAACCTCGCCAGTGGCATGCCTCCTGCCCAGCACGTCGCGGGAAAAACGTTCGCTACCCAACAGCTGAAGATTCGCCAGCGTTTGCGCGGCAAAGGCTTCATGCATATCGATCAGGGTTAAATCTGCCATCGTCAGACCGGCTCTCTCCAGGGCAAGCGGTGTTGACCACGCCGGTCCCAGCAGCATGTCCTGCCAGACATCGATGGCGGTAAAAGCAAAACTACGCAAGTACCCCAGCGGCACCAGCCCCAACTCTTTCGCACGCGACTCCGTCATCATGATCACGGCGGCAGCGCCGTCCGTTAGCGGGGTACTGTTTGCCGCGGTGACGGTGCCGTGCTTGCGGTCAAACGCCGGACGTAGTTTGGCGTAATCGGCCAGCGTAGAGTTACCGCGAATGTTGTTATCTTCTGAAAAAGGATCTTTAAACGGTGGCGCGTAGGTAGTCATTACCTCATCAGCCAGCTTTCCTTCAGCCCATGCCTGAGCGGCACGCTGATGAGAGCGGTGCGCCAGAGCATCCTGCTGCTCTCGGGTAATACCATAGGTTTTGGCCATTTGCTCAGCCGTATCCCCCATACGCAAACCGGTGGAATACTCTGCGACGGCCGGCGGCACAGGCATCAGGTCACGTAAGCGCAATCGGGAAAAGAGTTTAAGGCGTTGACCGGTTGTCCGGGCCTTATTGACATCCACCAGCACCCGCGCCAGCTTTTTACTAACGCCAATAGGCAAGACTGACGAGGAGTCCGCACCACCCGCAATTCCAGCACGAATAGACCCCGCCATCAGGCTTTCCGCGACATTCGCCACCGCCTGGAAACTGGTCGCGCAGGCCCTACTCACGCTGTATGCATCGGTATGTACATTCATACCGGTTCCCAGCACAATTTCACGAGCAATATTTGGTGCTTCAGGCATTTGCACCACCTGGCCAAAAACCAGTTGCTCGATCACATCGGCAGGAATTTCGCTGCGCGCCAGCAGCTCACCGACGACCATTTTTCCTAAATCAACGGCGGGAATGCCATGAAAACCGGGAGCCCGCAGAGCAACAGCTGGGCGGGGTCTAAACGCGGTAGCCTGAGGAGCAAATGGCGTACGCAATCCACTTACAATGGCAATACGGTCGCCCTGGCGGGTAACCAGCGGTAAAGCCTGACTCATAACACTCCCCTGTAAAAAAATAAAATAAGTGGTCTGACCTGATCATAGTCTTAACCAATTTTTTACATTTAGCCAAGCGGGGAGAAAAGAAAGTGGGAGCTAAGACACAGTGAATAATCACTGACAGTTACGAAAAAGCCCTTGCTATCAGATAGCAAGGGCTTTTGCAGAGGGGGATTAACGCAGGCCCAGCTGGAAAATCAGCGTTTCAGCTTCACAGGCAAAAACAAAGTCGATATCCAGACGCACACCTTCTGACTCTTCAGTAAAGGTCGAAGTGATTTGGCAAGGCTCAGATTCCACGCCACGTGCCTTTTCAGTCAGAGTGGCCAGTGTTTCTTCTGC
>OAUX01000856.1_pt1 | contig 10831 bp, 11 predicted proteins | sample 1501311 | NCBI WGS metagenome assembly OAUX01 (sample SAMEA2580066, study PRJEB22360) | human gut metagenome | reverse complement strand
CTGCCAGCAGCGCCGCAGGTCAGCGTGGAAGAAGCTTCTGCCAACCTGGCAGAACTGCTGAACGCCGGTCTGGGCGGATCTGACAACGATTAATCGTTGATTCGCTAAGCGCTTAAAAAGCCAGTCAGGTAACCTGACTGGCTTTTTTTATTGCCTGCCAGTTTATTATCATTATTTCTATATCTACTTTTCGATTACATTTTATTGATATATTTGCTGCAATTAATTAGCAAGTATAAGCATCTGCCGTAATTATTTATTTTCTTTTCTGATTTTCATCATCTATCAATGGGTGAAAATTCTACACGTATCAAAAAATAAGCTCCGCAAACGCTATATAGTCAAAAAACTAAAATAATCATGTGATTACTTTCCCTGTTCTTTTCGGTTTACCGCAGCCGAGGGGATGGTTACGCCCGTCAAAAAGGCGATGGAGGAGGTGAACAAATAAAAACAAAGCGGAGAGTATTGTCGTTATTTAATGGATAGCTTCTGGGGGATGTATGGAATTTGCTATACAACTTATCATTATCTTAATTTGTCTGTTCTATGGCGCGAAAAAGGGCGGCATTGCGCTCGGCCTTTTGGGCGGAATTGGCTTAGTCATCCTGGTCTTTGTTTTTCATCTTAAGCCCGGAAAACCTCCCGTCGATGTCATGCTGGTGATTATCGCCGTAGTGGCCGCATCGGCGACGCTGCAGGCTTCCGGTGGGTTAGACGTCATGCTGCAGATTGCCGAGAAGCTCCTGCGGCGAAACCCGAAATATGTCTCGATCGTCGCGCCATTCGTCACTTGTACGCTGACGATTCTTTGCGGCACGGGGCACGTGGTATATACCATCCTGCCGATTATTTATGATGTCGCCATCAAAAATAATATTCGTCCGGAGCGCCCCATGGCCGCCAGCTCGATCGGCGCGCAGATGGGGATCATCGCCAGCCCGGTTTCCGTAGCAGTCGTCTCGCTGGTGGCGATGCTTGGCAATTTTACCTTTAACGGTAAGCACCTTGAGTTTCTCGATCTGCTGGCAATAACCATTCCGTCCACGCTGCTGGGGATTCTGGCCATTGGTATCTTCAGCTGGTTTCGCGGCAAAGATCTCGATAAAGATCCGGAGTTCCAGGCCTTTATCGCAGTACCGGAAAACCGCCACTACGTTTATGGCGACACGGCCACGTTGCTGGATAAGAAGCTTCCGACCAGTAACTGGATCGCGATGTGGATTTTTCTGGCCTCGATAGCGGTGGTTGCCTTACTCGGCGCCTTCTCCGAACTGCGTCCGGTTGTCGACGGTAAAGCGCTGTCGATGGTGCTGGTGATCCAGATGTTTATGCTGCTCTCCGGAGCGCTCATCATCATTATTACGAAAACCAACCCGGCTTCGATTTCCAAAAATGAGGTTTTCCGTTCCGGCATGATCGCTATCGTGGCCGTATACGGCATCGCGTGGATGGCGGAGACCATGTTCGGCGCGCATATGACCGAGATTAAAGGCGTGCTCGGGGAGATGGTGAAGGAGTACCCGTGGGCCTACGCCATCGTTCTGCTGCTGGTATCGAAGTTTGTTAACTCCCAGGCGGCTGCCCTGGCGGCGATTGTCCCGGTGGCGTTGGCGATTGGCGTCGACCCGGCCTACATCGTCGCTTCCGCGCCAGCCTGCTACGGTTACTATATTCTGCCGACCTACCCAAGCGATCTGGCGGCGATTCAGTTCGATCGCTCAGGTACGACGCATATCGGCCGCTTTGTGATTAACCATAGCTTTATTCTGCCCGGACTTATTGGCGTCAGCGTCTCTTGCGTCTTTGGTTGGGTGTTTGCGGCAATGTACGGATTTCTTTAAGAGAGGATTCAGGCGCCGGTAGCGGCGCCTGTTGACGTTATTGGGCGAGCGGAATTCGGCGATAGAGTTCAATCATGTCGGTTGCCAGATCCTGAATGACCATCGCGTTCATCAGGTGATCCTGAGAGTGTACGGTAATCAGGTTAACCGGAAGCTTGCCGCTGCCTTCATCCATGCCAATCAGCTGGGTCTGGATTTTGTGCGCATGCTTGACGAATTCGTGGGATTCCGTCATCGCCTGTTCGGCGGCGGCAAAATCGCCTTTACGCGCCAGCTGCAGAGCGGTTAAAGCCGAGCTGCGCGCTGAACCGGCGTTAACCAGCAGCTCCATGATGATCGTTTCTAAATCTTCCATCTCTTACTCCATCAACTTCAGGGCTTTATCAAGCACGGCATCGCCTTTCATCATGCCGTAATCCATCATATCGATAACGGCGACTTTTTTCCCAAACGGGTCGGCCATAGCCTGTAGCTTGGCTTGCTCGTACTTCACCTGAGGACCGAGCAGGATAATATCGGCAGCCGCAAGATTATCTTTAAACTCGGCAACCGGTACGGCTTTGATCGAGACTTCCACGCCTTTTTGTTGCGCAGCGGCCTGCATTCGTTGAACCAGCATGCTGGTGGACATACCTGCGGCACAGCATAAAACGATATTCTTCATAATTGATGGCCCTTATGTTCCTTGATGTACCATCTTTATCGCGGGCTGGCGGGTGGGACAACCGCTTTACGGCGATTGTGTGTAAGTCATCACAAAATAATGAAACCGGTTTCGGATTTGGGGTTGAAAACGGTAAAAGCCCGCGCGGCCGGGCCTATAGCAACGGGCTCTCTTAGGTGCGAACGATACGATTCTTGCCCTGCTGCTTGGCTTTATAAAGCGCTTCATCAACGCGCACGACAAGCTGCTCCAGGGGCTCCATATTCCATTCGCCCAGGCCTGCGCTAAAGGTGACGGTCAATCCCTCTTCACGCCAGGAGCGCTGCGCGACGCTGGCTCGCCAGCTTTCCAGCAGCACCAGAGCGTTATCAATATGCTCGTCGGAAAATATCACCGCAAACTCTTCGCCGCCGTAGCGGTAAAGTGAAATTTGCAGGGGCTGGAGGATCTGCAGCCCTTCGCGGGCGACGTTGCGTAGAACGATATCACCGTTGAGATGACCCCAGGTGTCGTTTATCGTTTTGAAGTTATCAATATCAACCAGTGCGAGAGCGAAAGGGTGATGATCGTTCATCAGCGCGGCGATATCGCTATCGAAGGCGCGTCGGTTTTTGCAGCCGGTTAATGCATCGATGGTCGCCTGGCGAACATAGGTTAACTCACGCTGCTTATTGCTCTCGATGGCTTTGCTGAGCATCGCTTCCAGGCGCGGGGCGCGCTGAACATCTCCGGTTTTAATGGCGTTGATGATGTTCATTAACACCGTACGTGAAGCATGGCGTAGATACAGGCCAAACAGCACGATGACGATCGCGGCCAGGGCAAAGCTCCAGGCAACGATATCCGTTTCATGGCGCGTTAAGTTGACCAGCGTCGAGTTATCGACCCGATAAATGACAAACCAGTCGGGGTTGGTAAAGGAATAGTAATAGTACCAGCCGTCGGTCACCGCGTCATAAAGCTGGCCTTCACCGCTGGTCATTCTGTCCATCAAGGCTTCACTGACGTAGGGTTTGAATAAGGCGCCAGGGTCGGGATGGAGAACGACTTTACCATCGCGTTGCACCACAAAAAATTCCCCCTGAACCGGGGCGACCATTTGCCGTAACGCGTAGCCCATTGAGGTCAGATCGAGATGAAAAGCGAGGCTGCCCTTCAGCCGCCCTTCCGGGGAAATAATGGGTTTATAGAGGGTAATGGTCGGATGATGCGTGAAGTAGTCGATGTACGGGCTGGTATACAGGCTGAAGGTACTGGCTTGCGCTTGCTTAATAAACCATGGTCTCGATTTGGCATCGAAGGACTGGCTGTCTTCGGTCTCAAGGACTTCGGGCGCGCGCAGATAGTGCCCGTTGGTATCCGCCAGCGAGATGGACGAAACGGTCTGCATCATATTTTGCAGCTGCATCAACTGCATCAGGCCCTTTTCAGGATTAACGTTCACCGCATTGTTCAGCTCGTCATTACGCGCAAAGAACGTCGTGGCGCGGGTGAGGATAAAATCGTTGCCCCGCAGCAGCGTCTCCGTGTAGTTGGTCGCCATATTGTGGGTAAAGTTGCGGTTAATGTGATGATAATCTTCGAGAAAATCTTTCCTCTGGGTCATCGTGGCAAACACCGCGATAAGCAGGAAGCTGATTAAAATACCCGCAAACCCGATGACGATCGGCGTGGTGAAAGAGAGCTTTCTATTATGACGAGCCATGAGTCGTAAATCGTTCCAGAAGCGTTAAACCGTGGATGAAGACGCAGGTTTAGCCAGCATGCCTGCTGAGCGAATCAGATAAAACTCCGATAATTATAACTCTGACGTTGTGATATGGGCTGATTAATATTCGATATTAATAGAATTACCCTTGCGGCGCAGAGATGGAGCAGGGCGAAATGAGGAAGAGCTATTATTCGCCCTGGACAGCATCCGTTGCTGACGAGGGCAGAATAGAGAAACGGAAATATAACCACAATCTTCCGTTTCTCTTATTACGATCGTGCGCGAAGAACATTTAAAAAATGACATTCTTCATCATGACGACTGGGAGGCGCGTCCCAGCCAGCTATCCCAATCCTTCCAGACCGGCTGCAGCCCGCTGGCCACCAGCGCGCGGGCGACCTCTTCCGGGCGACGGTCATCATGAGGCGAGAACTGCTCCAGCTCAGGATGGTTATCGGCATATCCGCCGGGCTGGGTTTTCGAAAATGCGCTGACGTTGTTGATGGCCAGCGGGATCACCCGATCGCGGAACCAGGGGGATTCGCGGGTGGAGAGCGAGAGCTCCACTTCCGGAGCCAGCAGGCGGAAAGCGCAGATGGTCTGCACCAGCTGTCGTTCATCCATTAAAGAGGCGGGCTCGATTCCCCCGGCGCAAGGGCGCAGCCGCGGAAAGGAGATGGAGTAGCGGCTTCGCCAGTAGTGCTGCTGGAGCCACAGCAGATGTTCCGCCACCATAAAGCAATCCACCCGCCAGCTGTCGGAGAGGCCAATTAATGCGCCAAGGCCAATTTTATCAATCCCCGCCTGTCCGAGCCTGTCCGGCGTATCCAGCCGCCAGAAGAAGTCCTGCTTTTTCCCTTTCAGATGATGTTTCGCATACATGCTTTCATGATAGGTCTCCTGATAGACCATCACTCCGTCCAGGCCGAGGGTTTTCAGCTCGGCGTACTCTTCCATCGCCAGCGGCTGAACCTCCATCTGCAGCGAGGCGAACTGGCGGCGAATCGCGGGCAGATGTTGACGAAAATAGTCCATGCCGACTTTGCCCTGATGTTCGCCGGTGACCAGCAGCAGATGCTCAAAGCCCATTGCGCGGATCGCCGCGCATTCACGGGCAATTTCCGTTTCATCCAGGGTCTTGCGCTTGATGCGGTTACTCATTGAGAAACCGCAGTAGGTACAGTCGTTGGCGCACAGATTCGAGAGATACAGCGGGACATAAAAGCTGACGGTATTGCCAAAGCGCTGGCGAGTCAGGCGCTGGGCGCGCTGGGCCAGAGGCTCCAGATAATCCGCGGCGGCGGGCGAGAGCAGGGCCATCATATCGTCGCGGCTAAGCTGTTTGGCCGCCAGGGCGCGTTCAACGTCGGCGGGAGTTTTCCCGTTGATCCGCAGGCGAATGTCGTCCCAGTCCAGCTGCCGCCAACGGTCAGTGAAGGTGTTCATACCCGCGCCTCCAGAAAGCCGGTCAGCGGGCTGGTGGCCTGCGCCTGCGTGCTGCGCGCGCCCGGGCCAGCCTGCCGCGCCAGCAATCCGGCATCGATCGCTAAGCGGAAGGCGCGGGCCATGGTTACCGGATCGTCGGCGACGGCGATGGCGGTATTCACCAGTACCGCGTCAGCGCCCATTTCCAGCGCCTGCGCCGCGTGGCTCGGTACGCCTATACCCGCATCAACGACCACCGGGACCGTGGCCTGCTCGATAATAATTTCCAGCATCGCTTTGGTTTCCAGTCCCTGATTGGAGCCAATTGGCGCGCCGAGCGGCATCACCGCCGCGCAGCCCGCTTCTTCCAGACGTTTGCACAGCACCGGATCGGCGCCGCAGTAGGGCAGCACCACGAAGCCTTCTCGTACCAGAATTTCCGCCGCTTTCAGCGTTTCAATCGGGTCGGGGAGCAGCCAGCGGGCGTCCGGGTGAATTTCTAGTTTCAGCCAGTGAGTACCCAGCGCTTCCCGCGCCAGACGGGCGGCAAAGACCGCTTCTTCCGCCGTTTTGGCGCCGGAGGTGTTGGGTAGCAGGCTAACGCCAGCCGCCAACAGCGGCGCGAGGATCGCGTCATTATGCTGACGAAGATCGACGCGCTTCATCGCCAGCGTTACCAGCTGGCTGCCGGAGGCGCGAATGGCCTCCACCATGACGTCGGGGGCAGCGAATTTACCGGTGCCGGTGAAAAGATGGGACTCAAACGTTTTATCCGCAATACGTAACATATCAGCCTCCAGCGATAACCTGAAAAAGCAGGATTTGGTCGCCTTCCTGCAAAAGATGATCTTCCCACCGTTCACGCGGCAGGATGCATTGATTGAGCGCCAGCGCGACGCCCGGCTGCTGCTGTTCCAGCTGCGTGAGCAGAGCGGCGACGGAGGTCGCTTCGGCGCACTGCAACGGTTCATCGTTAAACCACACCTGCATGCTGCCCTCCACAGACCGGACAACCCTGAGCCCGCTGGAGCGCGAGAGTGCGCCAGCTGCTGGTGCGGGCATCGAACAGGCGCAGAGCGTTACGCGGCGTGGCCATGCCGGCGAGCAGCTTGATGGCCTCCAGCGCCTGTAACGTGCCCATCATGCCGACCACCGGGCCGATGATGCCCGCCGTACGGCAGTTGCGTTCGGGCTCGTTAGCGTCCGGCCACAGGCAGCGATAGCAGCCCTGGTCCCACGGCGGCGTCAGTACCATCAGCTGGCCCCCCAGCCCGACGGCGCTGGCGGTAATCAGCGGGGTGTGAAGCGCGACGCAGGCGGCATTGATCGCCTGTCGGGTCGCCATGTTATCGGTGCAATCCAGTACCACATCGGCCTTCGCCACTTCATCCTGCAGGGCCTCTCCGCCTAAACGCTGCTTCAGCGCAATCAGCTCAATCTGCGGATTAAGGCGAGCCAGCCGGGCCCTGGCGGCAGCGGCTTTGGAGCGCGAGATATCATCGCTGGTGAACAAAATTTGCCGCTGCAGGTTGCTGACGTGCACGTCGTCATCGTCGGCCAGCACCAGCGTGCCGACGCCGGCCCCGGCCAGATAGAGCGCGGCGGGAGAGCCCAGCCCGCCGAGACCCACGAGCAGCACCCGGCTGGCCAGCAGCTTTTGCTGGCCTTCAATGGCGATATCCTCCAGCAGCAGCTGGCGGCTATAGCGCATAAAATCGCTGTCATTCATCACCGGCTCCCGCTATCTCGAGCAGCCGAGCCGTTGCCTGTCGCCAGTCGGCCGCCTGAGTAATGGCGCCCCCGCACCGCGGCCGACGCCGGTCGCCAGTACCGCCGGGGCGCGTTCAAGGCTGATGCCGCCAATCGCCACGGTCGGATAATCGCCCAGACGCTGAATATGCTGCGCGAGCTGCTCCAGTCCCTGGGGGGCGGAGGGCATCTGCTTGGTTTGCGTTGGAAAAACGTGCCCGAGGGCGATGTAAGAGGGACGAGCCGCCAGCGCGATATCAATTTCCATATCGTCATGCGTGGAAACCCCCAGGCGCAGCCCGGCGTTGCGGATGGCGCTGAGATCGGTGGTTTCCAGATCCTCCTGGCCTAAATGCACGCCGTAAGCCTGATGTTTGATGGCCAGGCGCCAGTAATCATTAATAAACAGCCGCGCATCATATTTGCGCCCCAGCGCGATCGCGGCAACCACATCGTCTTCGACTTCGCTATCGCGTTTATCCTTGATACGCAGTTGGATAGTGCGAACGCCCGCGTCCAGCAAGCGTTCGATCCACGCAACGCTATCGACGACCGGATAAAGCCCCAGGCGGAAAGGGACGGATGGAAAATCGGGTTGATACATCAGGCTTCCTCCTTACGTAGATAGATTTCACCGCCGCGGGCGCGAAAGTTATCCGACATATCGGCCATCCCCACTTCGATGGTCTGTGCGGCGGCATAGTCGCGAACTTCCTGGCTTATCTTCATTGAACAAAATTTGGGACCGCACATGGAGCAGAAGTGGGCCACTTTGCCGGACTCCTGCGGCAGGGTTTCGTCGTGGTAAGCGCGAGCGGTGAACGGGTCGAGCGCCAGGTTGAACTGGTCTTCCCAGCGGAACTCGAAGCGCGCTTTCGACATGGCGTTATCGCGGATCTGCGCGCCGGGATGGCCTTTGGCGAGGTCGGCGGCGTGGGCGGCGATTTTGTAGGTAATCAGTCCCTGCTTAACGTCTTCTTTATTCGGCAGGCCGAGGTGCTCTTTTGGCGTCACGTAGCAGAGCATCGCGCAGCCGAACCAGCCGATCATGGCGGCGCCGATACCCGAAGTGAAGTGGTCGTAGCCCGGTGCGATATCGGTGGTGAGCGGCCCTAAGGTGTAGAAAGGCGCTTCGTGGCAGTGCTCCAGCTCTTCGGTCATATTGCGCTGAATCATCTGCATCGGCACATGGCCCGGCCCTTCGATCATTACCTGCACGTCATACTCCCAGGCGATTTTGGTCAGTTCGCCCAGGGTGTGCAGCTCGGCGAACTGCGCTTCGTCGTTGGCATCCTGAATCGAGCCGGGACGCAGGCCATCGCCCAATGACAGCGAGACGTCATAGGCGGCGCAGATTTCGCAAATTTCGTGGAAATGCTGATAGAGAAAGTTCTCTTGATGATGGGATAAGCACCATTTCGCCATGATTGAGCCGCCGCGGGAGACGATGCCGGTCAGGCGCCTGGCGGTCATCGGCACGTAGCGCAGCAGCACGCCCGCGTGGATGGTAAAGTAGTCCACCCCTTGCTCAGCCTGCTCGAGCAGCGTATCGCGGAAAGCTTCCCAGGTAAGATCTTCGGCAATCCCGTTGACCTTCTCCAGCGCCTGGTAGATCGGCACCGTACCGATCGGTACCGGGCTATTACGCAGGATCCACTCGCGGGTCTCGTGAATATAGCGGCCGTGGGAAAGGTCCATCACCGTATCCGCTCCCCAGCGCGTCGCCCACACCAGCTTCTCGACCTCTTCTTCTATCGACGAGGTGACCGCCGAGTTGCCGATATTGGCGTTAACCTTCACGAGGAAGTTGCGGCCAATAATCATCGGCTCGGATTCTGGATGATTTATATTGGCCGGGATAATCGCGCGCCCGGCGGCGACTTCAGCGCGCACAAACTCCGGGGTGATATTCTCCGGCAGCCGCGCGCCAAACCCAACGCCCGGATGCTGCCGGCGCAACACTTCGCCACGAATACGCTCGCGGCCCATATTTTCGCGAATGGCGATGAACTCCATCTCCGGGGTGACAATCCCCTGCCGGGCGTAGTGCAGCTGAGTCACGCATTTCCCGACCATGGCGCGCCTGGGGGTGAGCAGGCCGGTAAAGCGCAGCTCGTTGAGGCCATCATCCGCCAGCCGCTGTTTGGTATACGCCGAACTGCGGTCGTTGAGTTCTTCACAATCGCGACGCGCATCAATCCATGGCTGACGCAGTTTTTTCAGACCCTGCTCAACGTTAATCGCGATGTGCGGATCGCCGTAGGGGCCGGAGGTGTCATAGACCGGAATCGCTTCATTCGCTTCGTATTGCGGATTATCTTTGCTGCCGCCGATAAGGGTCGGGCTAAGCTGGATTTCGCGCATCGGGACGCGAATATCTTCCCGCGAACCGTGGATATAGATGCGCTGCGAATTGGGAAATGCGGTACCTTCCAGCGTGTCGATAAAGCGCTGGGCGTGTTCGCGTTGCTCTCGACGCGTGAGTTTTGTTGTAGACATAGCTCATTCCAGTTAAACAGGATATGGCTTGCCAGACGACGGATGGAGTAACAGATGCGATCGGCCCTGAAGAGGCTGACGCTAAACGCAGTTTACTCTTGTTCCCTTCGCAGGTATTAGCCTGATCAGGTTCCGCGGATCCCGAATAAACGGTCTCAGCCTTTTCCAGTGTGGAAAATGGGCACTCCGACAAGATGACATCCCCTCTCAGCGAGGGGGAATGTATGTAAACTACGCGTTAATGGCTCACAACTCAAGCGGTCGGCGCGATATTGTCGCTGACGTTATCTTTTTGACTGTGGGCGACGGCGAGGGCGATCAGGCTATCTTCCAGCGCAAAGCGCGCTTCCAGCGCTTCGCCGATATCCGACAGCGCCTGCTGGAACTCGAGGTAGTTATCGTGATCGATGGCGTTTTCGAGGCAGGAGTCGTAGTAATCCATGATCTGCTGGGTATTAGCCTGCAGCTGTGGATAAATCTTCGTGGCGGCTAAAAGTGGCGTATCGCCTTCCAATTCGCCGATAAAGCGTTCATAAATATTAAAATGGCCGGAGGAGAGGTAGTCCACCAGGCTTTGACAAAAATCGTCCAGCGCTTTCTCATTAAGCCGCATAAAGGATTCTTTGCCAGGCTTCAGGCCAACCAGGTTGTAGTAAGCCACAAGCAAATGCTTACGTACTTGTAGCCAGCGATCGACCAGTTTATTGCTGCCTCCAACACGTTCCGTCAGGTTTTCCAGCTGGTTTAACATGGTTGACTCCGCAAGGATTTAAGAGAAATACGTTGCTCACCAAAATGTAAATTTAATGTTAAAAGTGCCAGTAAAATAAAGGTAGTGCAATAGATATGGATCGTATTATTGAAAAATTAGATCGCGGCTGGTGGATCGTCAGCCACGAACAGAAATTATGGTTGCCCGACGGGGAATTACCCTATGGC
>OAUX01000851.1_pt1 | contig 10881 bp, 4 predicted proteins | sample 1501311 | NCBI WGS metagenome assembly OAUX01 (sample SAMEA2580066, study PRJEB22360) | human gut metagenome | reverse complement strand
CACTACCAATGGTACGATAACGGATATGGATGGAAACTTTACTTTGAATAATGTATCAGGTGGTACGTTGGTGATTTCTTTTATTGGTTATAAGACGTTGGAAGTTTCTGTAAAAGGGACGAATCTGGCTAAAATTATCATGCACGAAGATACAGAGGTGCTGGATGAAGTTGTTGTGGTAGGTTATGGTACTCAGAAAAAAGAATCGTTGACAGGCTCGGTAACAGTGGTCGACCAAAAACTTTTTAAGGACAAAGGTACAGTGGCCAATCCGCTCTCGGCTATGCAAGGTCAGGTTCCGGGCTTACGCATCACCCGCTCGTCGGCTGCTCCCGGCGAAGAAGGATGGGGTGTCTCAATCCGTGGCTCTGTCTCAAAGAACAAGGTAGAACCTCTTTTGATTATTGACGGTGTACCAGCCAGTGGTGTGAGCGAGATGGTTCAACTCAATGCGGACGACATCGAAACCATTAACTTCCTGAAAGATGCTTCGGCTGCTATTTATGGCGCAAAAGCAGCGGGTGGTGTGATTTTGGTAACTACCAAACGTCCCGATGCCGGCAAAACCAGAGTGGAATATAGCGGTTCGGTTACACGTAAGATTGTAGGTTTGCAACCCCGCATGATGAGCATGGACGAATGGACGGACGGTGTGCTTCAAGCCCGTTTGAATGATGGCTATGGAGAAGACGACAACTGGGTGCGCTATGCCCGTTTGGCTAAAGCGATGAAGGGGAGTTGGATTAATCTGCATGGTGGAAACAATCCCGATGAAGATCCCATTCCGGGAGGATTCCGTGGTGTGGCCGACTTTGTGTTTCACGATATGAACTGGACTGATGTGCTGTGGGGAAATGCCACTTCTACCCAGCATAACCTCAGCGTAAGCGGAGGTTCGGAAAAATCGACCTACCGACTTTCGTTGGGGTATTTGAACGACCAAGGGACGCTGCAATGGGGGAACAACTCGAACGAACGCTATAACGTACGTTTATTCAACAGTTTCAAGATAAACAACCGTATCAGCTTGGAAACCAACATGTCAGCCAGTCGTCAGCATCAGGTGGCTCCTACACAGATTGGTAGTATATTAGGTAGTAGCATACCGCAGCCAGGGCTATCGGTTTCGACTATTGATGGCAAACCGTATGCGTGGGGAGGCATTCATACCCCCAACTGGTCGGCCGAATTGGGTGGTGACAATAAACTTGTGGTGACCACTATGAATGTGAACGAGATTTTGAAAGTGAACATTTTGGATGGTCTTGATTTTCAGGGCACTTTGGGTTACTCAACGAACAATGCGGCCCGTGACGAACAATATCTTTCGGTTGATTGGTATCAATACGACGGCACTCCGATTCTGAATGAGAACTCTCCCTATCCCGCAAAAGAAAAATCATCGTATACTAAAAGTTCTGCGCGTACCGACAATTACACGGCATCAGCTTTCCTCACTTATAAGAAATTATTTGATGAGGTTCACGACATATCACTTATGGGAGGTGTGCAATACGATTATGCCGCTTACGATTATAGCGGCACCAAAGCAATGGACGTGGAAGCGGCAATCGAATCGCTTAACGGTAAAGGACAAATTTACATAGACAAGGTAGACCGTTGGGAGGAAGCTATTCTCTCTTATTTCGGTCGCTTGAATTATAACTACAAGTCGAGATATATGGTTGAAGTGAATGCTCGCTACGACGGTTCTTCGAAATTTTTGCCCAAGAACCGCTGGAACTTCTTTTGGGGCGCATCAGCTGGATGGCGTATCACTGAAGAGAAATTCATGGAGAACTTGCGTGACTATGTGAATGAACTAAAACTACGTGCCTCATATGGTGAGGTAGGTAATCAAAATGGTATTGGACGCTATGATGGCATCCAACTTTACAATTACAAATCGAACAGTGGCGCTTTGTTGGGCAACTCGAAAGGAACCTATGTGGAATCTGCCGGATTGGTGAGCACCATGCGTACTTGGGAACGTATCTACAACTATAACTTGGGGATTGACTTCGGATTCCTCAACAATCGCCTTACGGGTACGTTCGAGGTCTTTAAAAAGAAAAACGACAATATGCTGGTTTCGCGTCTGCACCCCGGTGTATTGGGTGGAACTGCTCCCAGTACTAATAGCGGTAAGTTTGAGGCCAATGGTTACGATGCCAGCTTGACTTGGCGTGACAAGATAGGCGGTTTCAACTACCACGTTGGCGGTACGTTAACCTATATGACCAACAAACTAGTCGATGGAGGTAACATCGTGGTGAGCGCAGGTTATAACGAAGCTGTGAATGGCTACCCACTCAACTCGGTATTTGGTTACCGCTATGTGGGCAAGGTACAAAACCAAGACCAACTGGACTATTACGTGGACAAATATGTGGGCAGCAACTCTATCGCTCTACCTGCCAACTTGCGTTTGGGCGACCACATGTATGAAGATGTGAACAAAGACGGTAAACTGACACAAGACGACCTTGTATTTCTTGGTTCCGACGACCCAAAATATTCGTTCTCGTTTAATTTCGGATGCGAGTGGAAAGGATTTGATTTCAATACCGTGTTCCAAGGTGTGGGCAAGCGTACCATTTATCGTGAAATCGACTCTTGGAAAGTGCCTTTTAAAGCTATTTGGCTGAACACTACTAACCAGTCGGTAGGTAATGTATGGAGTCCTGAAACTCCCAATAACCATTTCCCTACTTATTCAAACAGTAATGACATCAATAACTACAACTACATTCCCTCTACCTGGTCGGCCGATAACGGAGCTTACCTGCGTCTCAAAGAGATTGTACTAGGTTACACATTGCCAAAGGCATGGATGAATAAGAGCGGTTTTATCAGCAACCTGCGTATTTATGTATCGGGCGCCGACTTGTGGGAAAAATCGTATATCACCGATGGTTGGGATCCCGAAGCCACCCGCAAAGTGGAAAACAAGCAACGCTATCCGTTTAACCGCACCGTGACTTTCGGTGTGAATGCCATATTCTAATTTTTATTCTTAATATTGAAGATAACAATGAAAAAAATAGCATATATTTTAGGAATCATTTGCGCCATGACCATGCAGTCGTGTTTGGACCTTGAACCCAAGACGCAATTGGCGGATACCAACTATTGGAAGTCGCCCGAACACTTCAAACTTTTTGCCACCCAGTTCTACAGCTGGTCGGCCGACTTTCGATGGCTCGACGACAGTCAGCACGCTGATATTCGCTCGGACTTGTTTGCTGGTAGCACGGTGAACATCTATAGTAACGGAACGAACAGTATTCCGTCGTCAGACAAGCATTATACCGACAATTACAATCGTATTCGTCAAACCAATACTTTATTGCAACAAGCCGATACGTATGAACAACAAGCTGACATCGCCATTTCGGTGGGGGAAGCCCGTTTCTTCCGTGCTTATTGTTACTTTGAGTTGTTGCAGGCTTATGGTGATCTTATCATTACCCGCACACCGCTCGACATCGACTCGCCTGAGATGCAGAAGGCCCGTAATCCGCGTACCGAGGTAGCTGACTTCATCATTGACGACTTGAAAGAAGCCGCTAAACTATTACCCGTCATAAGGCTTATCAGCAGCGGCGTGAAGGGCCGCCTCTCCTGCGAAGCCGCTTTGGCATTTCTTTCGCGTGTAGCCCTCTATGAAGGTACATGGGAGAAATTCCATAATGGCGGTCAAAATACCGAACGTACAAAAGATTTGCTCAATACCGCAGCACAGGCGGCTCATGATGTGATGGCGGGCGGAGCATTCGAACTTTTTGCTCCTCAAGAATTGGGTACGGAGGCCTACAAGTATCTCTTTATCTTGGAGAATGAAAAGTCGAACCCTGCCAGTATCAATAAAACAGGTAATAAAGAGTATATCTTTACCCGCCGTCACGACCCTGTTATCAATTCTATCGGGTTCAACATAACCCAAGGGCGTTTGGGTAATGCCTTGTATGTTACTCGTAAAATGGCTAATATGTATCTGCAAAGCAATGGGTTGCCCATCAATCCCCAAACGTGGAATTACACGAAAGTGGATGATGAATATAAAAATCGCGACAACCGCATGAACAATCAGCTTATGGTGCCCGGACAAACTTACTGGGGTACAAACGGCGGACGCATTGATTGGAGCGGCAATGCAGCCGAAATAGCCAATGCCTCGCATAGGAACTTCATGCCTCAGACGGGTACGGGGTACTTTCCTCACAAGTGGTGTAGCGAACGCGACGGAGTGCCTACCGGTATGGAAGCTTACGATTTCCCTATCATCCGCTATGCCGAGGTACTGCTGAACTATGCCGAAGCCGTGTTTGAACGCGATGGACAAATATCGGATGAAGACTTAGCCATCAGTTTGAACCTGACACGCAAACGCATCAACCCCGAAATGCCTGACTTGACTAACGACTTTGTTACGGCAAATAATTTGGATATGCGCACAGAGATTCGTCGTGAGCGTACCATCGAATTTTTCGATGAGAATTTCCGCATTGATGATCTGAAGCGTTGGAAAACGGCCGAAGACGAAATGCCGATGAACCTCACCGGTGTGAAGTGGAAAGGTACCGATTTTGAAAACAGATGGCCTGATGCTTCCTTTAAGGAGAAAGATGGTGAAGGTTGTATTATCCACGAGAAGGGACGCAACTGGCATGAAAAGCATTACTTATTGCCGCTGCCCACCGACCAGCTCAAACTGAACTCCAACTTGAAACAAAATCCGGGTTGGAACCAATAATCCATTCATTATTCATTTATAAAGTAATCGAATTATGACATACAAAAATATACTTCAAAAGGGTGCGTTTGCAGCACTGATTACAGCTGGCTTAATGATGACCGTTTCGTGCAACGATGACGATGTATCCCCTGTTTTAGAAGAGAGAGTGCTCGTTAAGGAAATCAACCTTGAAGTGACCTCCGAACTGCCTCTGCTGATAGGCACTGACACTTTGATAAAATATACTGTAGGTCCTGATGAGGCTTTCAACAAAGAGGTGGTATGGAAATCGACTGTGCCCGATGTGGCTAACCACAATGCCCAAGGAGGGCTCACCCCTTCACCTCGATGTGGCTACCGTAGATGCCGAAGGACGCATCACGGCAGTGAAGGCCGGTAGTACGGTAATTTCGGCCAAGCCGGCTGTGGGCTATTCTGTCACTTCGACCATTAATGTGAAGGTAGTAAACGAAATTATTCACATCACTGATATCAATCTCACTAATGAAGACCTCGAAGTGTTTGTAACCTCGACTTTGCCCCTCACTTGGCAGACTACTCCGGCCGACCCCACTTACCCCGGGTTGATTTGGAAAAGCCTAACTCCCGATAAAGCCACCGTCAATGAAAAAGGCGAGGTGAAGGGCATAGCCGAAGGAAAGGCACGCATCCAAGTTACCGCTACCGACGACAAACATTTCACGAAAGAGTTTGAAATTAAGGTGAAGCCCATTATCTATATCGAAAGTATGGAATTTGTGAAAGAAACAGACAAACTAGCTTTGGGCGAAACCTACACTCCACAGATGAATGTAACGCCGATAGATGCTACGCTTTCGTACATCGCATGGGAAAGCAGTAAGCCGGATGTTGTAGAGATTGACGAAAAAGGCCGGTTCGTGGCGAAGGCTTATGGCAATGCAGTAATTACCGCTTTGGCCGACTATGGTGATGGTAAACCTGTCAAAGCTACGATGAGTGTCAGCGTGAGCGAAGGTTTAATGAACGACCAGTTTACTGTCGAGAATATCTGGCAGCCATTCGGAAACTTTACTCACCGGGAGTTTGAATGGATGGAGAATGACGGAGTACTTCGTATTTTCCCCGGTGAAGATAAGACTTACAAAGCTGTTCGCATTTGTCGCACCGGCGGTTTTGGGTTCAACGTAACCAACTATCCCATCTTAGCCTTTAAAATGAAATTTCCCGAAAATGTGTTCGAAGCATCAACGAGTATAGAGTGGTATCTAGACATTTGGGGCGGAAGCGGTATTACCGTAGCCGGTAAATATGGCGAAGATACCGATAAAGGAAAAAATGCCATGACTGTGGTAGATTGCGGTGAATACAAAGTATTCTACGCCGACTTCACGAAGAAATTCCTTGGCAAAAACCAACAGTATATGCCTACCTCATTGACGAAGTACGACACGGTGGAACTTCAATTTTGGAAAATATGGTATGAAACCAATGAAACAGGTAGCATTTATGTGGATTGGATAAAGACTTTCGAATCGGAACAAGAACTGAAAGATTTGATAAAGAACGAAAGTGGTAAACAATAGCATCTACTTTCTCTGGAAACTGATTGAATAACAAAATGAAAATTGAATGTATGAAAAATCTGATTTATACCTTCGTGAGCAGCATAACGTTTGTGTTGCTGATCGGCTGTAGTGCTGAGTTTGAGAATGGAACTCCCGAACCATGGCAACGCGAAATCAACCCCAATGAAAATTATGAGTACATCATCAAGCATCCTTGTCTGGTGAACACCGAAGCTGACTTTGAACGCGCACGCCGCAAAGTGAACGAACGTGCCGAACCTTGGATTAGCGGTTGGGAAAAATTGTGCGAAAGCCGATTTGCCCAACTGAGCTACAACGCAAACCCGCAAGAAGAAATTGTACGTCACTCGCAAGGTGGCAACTTCAATACGGCCGCTTTCGATGCCGGTGCCGCTTATCAGTTGGCTGTACGCTGGAAAATTTCGGGAGATGAAGATTATGCCAAGGCAGCTGTTAAAATTCTGAACGGATGGGCTAAGACTTGTAAGGGGGTGAATTATAAAACATGGCCCGACGACAGCCATCGTCTGCTTGCCGCCGGATTTATCGGATACCAGTTTGCTGCTCCCGCTGAATTGATGCGGGATTACGAAGGCTGGAAAACCGAAGATTTTGAAGTCTTCAAGAAATGGATAGATAAAACTTTCTATCCTATCTGTGATGATTTTTTGGATAACCACTTTAATTCTTCAGCCATTTCGGGTTGGATGAGTTGGGATCTGCCCGCCATGCTCACGATTCTTTCTATCGGCGTGCTGAACGATGACGATGCCAAGATTAAACAAGCCTTGGAATTTTTCTATCACGGAAAAGGTATGGGCTGTATCGAATGGTCGGTGAAAGGCATGCACGAGGATCCTGCGGGAAAAGTGAAAGGCAGACATTTGGCACAGAGCCAAGAGATGGGACGCGACCAGGGGCACGCTACTCTCAACGTAGGCTTACACGCTTACTTCTGTCGTACAGCCTATAACATGGGTATCGACCTTTTTGCCTATAACGACAACATCATTCTCGACCTCTGCGAGTATACGGCTAAGTATAACTTAACTTCGGCCGAAGATGTGGAAATGCCTTTCGAACCTTACTATCACCCCAAATACGGTTGGCACGAGAAGGTGTCGGCCGACGGTAAAGGGCGTGCCCGTCCGGGATGGGAACTCCTTTACAACCATTATGCCAAGGTGAAAGGTATGAATGCTCCATATTCGCAAGCTTTTGCCGAAAAAGAACGCCCCGAAGGATATGGCGAGCGTGGTACTGCCGAAGCCGGTGATTTGGGGTTTGGAACATTATTGTATACTGAAGAATAACTTTTTGAGATTTTCTTACTGATTTCAAGGAGTTAAGAGGTTAGGCTTCTTAACTCCTTGACGTTACTCAATGGAAACCCTCACAACCCTTTATCTTATGATAAATAGATTATTTTCTACCTTATTATTCCTTTCCTGTCTTTTTGGTGGTTTGTCTCAAACGGCAAAGGCGCAAAACAACGAGTGGGAAAATCCCACCAAATATGAGTGGAACAAAGAGAAACCACACGCTGACTTTCGCCTTTATGAGCGGACAGATGATGCTGTGAACGATAATCCACAAAAATCGTCTTGGCAATACTCATTGAATGGTACGTGGAAATTTGTTTATGCTCCCTCTATCGCAGAAAGCATAAAAGATTTTTATTGTACAGATTTATCCGACAATGATTGGGATACAATTACTGTCCCTTCCAACTGGGAAATCCAAGGATTCGGTGAGCCGATAATTCGCAACATTCAGTATGTGTTTTCACCCAATCCACCTTATATCGACGTTGATAATCCTGTGGGGACTTACCGGCGCACATTTACGGTTCCTCAAAACTGGCAGGGGCGTGAAGTGTTGTTGCACTTCGGTTCCATCAGCGGCTACGCCCGTATCTATGTGAACGGACAGCAGGTGGGTATGACTAAAGCATCCAAGACTCCGGCAGAATTTAATGTGACAAACTATTTAAAAAAAGGAGAGAACTTACTTGCTGTACAGGTGTATCGCTGGCACGATGGCAGCTATATGGAAGACCAGGATTTTTGGCGTCTAAGCGGTATCGAACGCGATGTTTTTCTGACCGCTTATCCCCAAACGACCATTTGGGATTTCTTTTTGCATGCAGGACTGGACGATACCTACCGACACGGGCAATTTCGGGCTACTGTAGACTTGCGTTCGTTCAATGCTAATGCAACTCTACAAAAAGGGACACTTACACTCGAATTGAAGGACGCAGGGGGGAAGACTGTCTTATCTGCGCAGAAAGCATATTGTATCTCAGATATAAGTACTACACTTACTTTCGAAGGCACTGTGCGCAATGTACGGAAATGGAGCGCTGAACACCCTTCGCTTTACGACTGTATTCTGACACTTCGAGCCAATGACGACAAGCAACAGACGGTAGTGGCTCATAAAGTCGGATTCCGTCGCATTGAGATTAAGAATACACGGCTACTGGTAAATGGTGTACCCACCTATATAAAAGGTGTTAACCGTCACGAACATAACGACAGCTTGGGACATACGCAGACTCGCGAAATCATAATGAATGATTTGCGACTGATTAAACAACTGAACATGAACGCTGTTCGTACCAGTCATTATCCCAATCATCCGTTATTCTATCAATTGTGTGATCAATATGGTATCTATGTAGTGGATGAGGCCAATATTGAAACTCATGGAATGGGTTCGGTTCCTTATTTTAAAGATACCATTCCGCATCCTGCTTATCGTCCCGAATGGTATGCTGCTCATGTCGACCGTATCACCCGAATGGTCGAAAGGGATAAAAATCATCCATGTATCATCGGATGGTCATTAGGAAACGAATGTGGCAATGGAATCGTGTTCCACGATGAGTATAAACGTTTGAAGAAATATGACCCCGGTCGTTTTGTACAGTTCGAGCAGGCTTGGGAAGATTGGAATACAGATATTGTCTGTCCGATGTATCCCAATATGTGGAAAATAACAGAATATCGGAAGTCCGGCAAACAGCGACCGTTTATCATGTGTGAGTATGCTCACGCCCAAGGAAACAGCAATGGCAATTTTAAAGACCTTTGGGATATTATTTATGACAGCCCTAACTTGCAGGGCGGTTTTATCTGGGATTTTATGGATCAGGGATTTAAGATAAAGACCGAACCAAGAGACGGACGTACTTATTGGACGTATAATGGTAAGATGGGTAGTTATAAATGGCTGGAAGATAAGAAAGGGGAACTAAACACGGGAACTGACGGTTTGATTTCTGCCAATGGTATTCCTAAACCACAAGCGTATGAAGTGAAGAAAGTGTATCAGTACATTCAGTTTATCGCAAAAGACTTGGGGAAAGGAATTATTTCTATTAAAAACCGTTATGACTTTACCAATCTGGATGAGTATGCTTTCATGTGGGAAATATACAAAAACGGAGAAAAAATATCTACGGGGGATTTCAATGTTGATTTAAAACCTCATGAAGAGAAAGAGATACGTTTATCTCTCCCCGTTATTCCAGAAGACGGAAATGAGTATTTCCTTAATCTCTATGTGTACACCCGGGTTGCTACCGATTTAGTACCTGCTGGCTATGAAGTAGCTAGAGAGCAAATGCAATTAAATAAAAGTAGTTTCTTCACATCGCTTCCGCCTTGTTCGGGAAAACTGTCTTATGAAACAAAAGACAATATTTTGTCTTTTCAATCAGGTGCCGTTTCAGGTAAGATTGATTTGAAAAAGGGAATCTTGTTTGATTATATGATAAATGGCAAGCAACCTATCAGGCAATATCCCGAACCAGCCTTTTGGCGTGCTCCGATAGATAATGATTTTGGGAATAAAATGCCCGTTTTGGCAGGTGTCTGGCGGACGGCCCATGTCAACCGCTATGTGAAGAAAGTGACAATAGGGGAGAATAATGAAAAAGGGTTATCCGTAAGGGTTGATTGGGTCTTAAGCGATATTCAAGTGCCTTATACGATGGAATATTTGGTACGGGATAACGGAACTGTCATTGTGACGGGCAGTATCGACCTGACAGGAACGAAACTTCCCGAACTTCCCCGTTTTGGTATGCGTATGGAATTGCATCAACCTTATGAAAACTTGACCTATTATGGTAGAGGGCCTTTTGAAAACTATATCGACCGTTATTCGGGGGCCTTCATCGGACGATATGAGGATAAGGTAGAAAATCAATTCTATTGGTATATACGTCCGCAGGAAACAGGAAATAAAACAGATGTTCGTTGGCTGACTTTATTGGATAGCGGAGGACTGGGAGTGAAAATTACAGGCTTGCAACCTATCTCATTTTCCGCATTGCATTTCTCACCGGAAGATCTTGACCCCGGTCTGACTCGTAAATTACAGCATACTATCGACATTGTTCCGCAAAAAAATATCTTCTTGCACGTTGACCTGAAGCAGCGCGGATTAGGCGGAGATAATAGTTGGGGAATGTATCCGCACAATGAATATCGCTTGCTTGACAAGAAATATACTTATAGCTATATGATTGAATTGGTTGAAAAAGGTTCGGATAAAAATGATTAT
>OAUX01000838.1_pt1 | contig 11032 bp, 6 predicted proteins | sample 1501311 | NCBI WGS metagenome assembly OAUX01 (sample SAMEA2580066, study PRJEB22360) | human gut metagenome | reverse complement strand
TGCTGGTCGCCTCCATCTACTTCGGCGGCGTGATTGCGCACGACCCGTACTGGGGCCCGGCGCTGACCTTTAAAGACACCACCATTACCTTTACCCTGATCGGTTACGCGTTTATCTCTGCGCTGCTGCCGGTATGGCTGATCCTCGCCCCGCGCGACTATCTGGCTACTTTCCTGAAAATCGGCGTTATCGTCGGTCTGGCGGTGGGGATTGTTATTCTCAACCCGGAACTGAAAATGCCGGCGATGACCCAGTACGTTGATGGTACTGGCCCGCTGTGGAAAGGCGCTCTGTTCCCGTTCCTGTTCATCACCATCGCATGTGGTGCGGTATCTGGCTTCCACGCGCTGATCGCTTCCGGTACTACACCGAAGCTGCTGGCCTGTGAAACCGACGCGCGTTTCATTGGTTACGGCGCGATGCTGATGGAATCCTTCGTGGCGATTATGGCGCTGGTTGCTGCGTCCATCATCGAACCGGGTCTGTACTTCGCAATGAACACCCCGCCTGCTGGCCTTGGCATCACCATGCCGAACCTGCATGAAATGAGCGGTGAGAACGCCCCGCTGATTATGGCGCAGTTGAAAGACGTTACCGCACACGCAGCGGCAACCGTCAGCTCCTGGGGCTTTGTGATTTCACCTGAGCAGATCCTGCAAACCGCGAAAGACATCGGCGAGCCGTCTGTTCTGAACCGCGCAGGTGGCGCACCGACGCTGGCCGTTGGTATCGCCCACGTGTTCCATAAAGTGCTGCCGATGGCTGACATGGGCTTCTGGTACCACTTCGGTATCCTGTTCGAAGCGCTGTTCATCCTGACCGCACTGGACGCCGGTACCCGTTCTGGCCGCTTTATGCTGCAAGATTTACTGGGTAACTTCGTTCCGTTCCTGAAGAAAACCGACTCTCTGGTTGCGGGTATCATTGGTACTGCGGGCTGCGTAGGCCTGTGGGGTTACCTGCTGTATCAAGGTGTTGTTGACCCGCTGGGCGGCGTTAAGAGCCTGTGGCCGCTGTTCGGTATCTCTAACCAGATGCTGGCTGCCGTGGCGCTGGTTCTCGGCACCGTGGTGCTGGTTAAAATGCAACGCACCAAATACATCTGGGTTACCGTGGTTCCGGCAGTATGGCTGCTTATCTGCACCACCTGGGCGCTGGGTCTGAAACTGTTCAGCACCAACCCGCAGATGGAAGGCTTCTTCTTCATGGCGAATCAGTACAAAGAGAAGATTGCTAACGGCGGCGAACTGACCGCTCAGCAGATTGCCAACATGAACCATATCGTCATCAACAACTACACCAACGCAGGCCTGAGTATTCTGTTCCTGGTGGTGGTGTACAGCATCATTTTCTACGGGTTCCGTACCTGGCAGAAAGCCCGTACCATCAACGGTCGCTCTGATAAAGAGACACCGTATGTACCGGTGCCGGAAGGCGGTGTGAAAACCTCTTCACATCATTAAGCCGTAATTGCCGGATGGCGCTGCGCTTATCCGGCCTACAAAATGTGCAGTATGTAGGCCGGATAAGGCGCAAGCCGCCATCCGGCTTTATTCATTAACAGGACGGCAGAATGTTTGGTACTTTAGGTCAGGCAAAAAAATATCTCGGTCAGGCGGCAAAGATGCTGATTGGCATTCCGGACTACGACAACTACGTCGAGCACATGAAGACCAACCATCCCGATAAGCCGTACATGACCTACGAAGAATTCTTCCGCGAGCGCCAGGAAGCCCGCTACGGTAGCGGCGGAAGCAGTTGCTGTTAGAAGGAGAAGTGAATGACCCCGATTGCAGTTACCCTACTCACCGGTTTTCTTGGCGCGGGTAAAACTACCCTGCTGCGCCATATTCTTAACGAGCAGCACGGTTACAAGATTGCCGTTATCGAAAACGAATTCGGCGAAGTCTCGGTGGACGATCAGCTGATTGGCGATCGCGCAACACAGATCAAAACCCTGACCAACGGCTGCATCTGCTGCACCCGTTCGAGCGAACTGGAAGATGCGTTGCTCGATCTGCTCGACAACCTCGACAAAGGCACCATCAATTTCGACCGTCTGGTGATCGAATGCACCGGCATGGCCGATCCCGGCCCGATTATTCAGACCTTTTTCTCCCATGAAGTAATTTGCGAACGCTACCTGCTGGACGGCGTGATTGCGCTGGTTGACGCGGTGCATGCCGACGAGCAGATGAACCAGTTCACCATTGCCCAGTCTCAGGTGGGCTACGCCGACCGCATCCTGCTGACCAAAACCGACGTAGCAGGTGAAAGCGAAAAACTGCGTGAGCGCCTGGCGCGCATCAACGCCCGCGCCCCGGTGTATACCGTCACGCATGGCGATATCGACCTATCCCTGCTGTTCGACACCAACGGTTTCATGCTGGAAGAAAACGTGGTCAGCGCCAAACCGCGCTTCCACTTTATCGCCGACAAGCAAAACGATATCTCCTCGATCGTCGTCGAGCTGGATTACCCGGTGAACATCAGCGACGTGTCCCGAGTGATGGAAAATCTGCTGCTGGAATCCGCTGAGAAGCTGCTGCGCTACAAAGGTATGCTGTGGATTGAAGGCGAGCCAAATCGCCTACTGTTCCAGGGCGTCCAGCGCCTGTACAGCGCCGACTGGGACCGCCCGTGGGGCGACGAACAACCGTACAGCCAACTGGTGTTTATCGGCATTAACCTGCCGGAAAACGAGATCCGCGCCGCGTTTGCGGGGTTGAAGAAGTAGATTTTTTGTAGGCCGGATAAGGCGCAGCCGCCATCCGGCATGGGCAGTTTTCATTCCGATAAGTGATTCATCCCATGGAATTTTTCATCTGGTATGGCAAGCTATTGCCATTGCACTCGTTAAGGGACCAACGTGAAAAATTACAAAGTGATTACCCCGCTTTTTCCAACCTACGCCCAGGTAAAAGCGATGATGAAAGCCGTTTCAGGCTATTCCCTGAAAGCCGTGCGCGATATGATTACCGCCATTCACGAGCAAACAGGAACACCGCAACAACCCGTTGACTGGTCCGAACCGGATCTCTGGATCAGCGAGCGCTTGTCAGGTGAAGATGCCGAAATCGCCCGCCGTATCTGGGATACCGATAACCATATTCTGAACCCACGCCACAGCTACGGCTGCTATTTATTCCTTAACTATCCTCAGTTTGACCTGATGAAAAGCACGCCAGATGATGCCTGGCAACCCACTCCTCGTGGGCAACAATTTCTGCATGATGACGAAAAGACATTGCGCTCATTAGACGATCAGGAAGGCATCCTGCAGCTTCTGGAACTGCTGGCAGGCCGGGAAATGTCGCGTCGCGCGGATTTACTTCCCGAATGGCAGGCCTTTTTGCACCAGCACTCCAAATTCGCCTCTGCCAGTTCAGTAAAAAGCACACTCTACTCTCGCCTGTATAACCTGATCGACCGTGAGATGGTGAACCGCGAAGGCATGAGCTATCGCATCACCGATGCCGGACGCGTCTGGCTTGGTAAAGCGCTACCGGCACGAAAAAGCGATCCGCGTAAAGAGCTTTTGGACGCCGTGAAGCGCTACAACGAGCAGCAAAAAGAGCTGCTGCGCGAACAAATCAGCACCATGAATCCGTACAAGTTTGAGCATCTTGTTGGGCAATTGCTGGAAGCCATGGGCTACGAACAGGTTGAAGTGACCAAAGCCTCCGGCGATAAAGGCGTGGACGTGATTGGTCAGGTACAGGTGGGCATTACCACCATCACCGAAGTGGTGCAGGTAAAACGGATGCAGAACACCATCACGCGTCCGTATATCGATCAGCTACGCGGCGCACTGCCTTACCACAAAGCCATTCGCGGCACGCTGATCACTACTGGCAAATTTGCCGCCAAATGCGCGGAAGCAGCGCTGTTTCCGGGGGCAGCCCCTATCACGTTAATCGACGGCGACCGCCTGCTGGAACTGTTGATCGAAAACAACGTCGGCATTCGACGCAGCAACGCGGTGGAATTGCTGGATGTGGATTTACAGCTGTTTGATGAGCTGGAGATTGAGTGATAAGCATGAAAGGTCGCGGCCAGTAAGGCCGCGTCCTCTTCTTCTCCGCACTCATACAGCAGCATAATCTATAAATTACTCATCAATCCCATTCTTTAGCCTTTTTAAAGTGTTACGCACAACATCCTGCCCTTATAACGCTTGATAAAAAAACGTGCAGCGTTATGATTTTGGAAGACGTCTCGCAAAACGAACCTTTTCACCCTTTGCATTTTCAGCAATACGCTGCGGGTGATCGCTGCAAGGAGCTCAATCTTTGACAACCGCCAGCCCAACTCAGCCAACAAACTTTGATTTCCTGGCAGAATACGATCCGCTATTGGTTCAAATCACCGCCACCGCAGAACGGCTATTCTCCAGCGATCCCAATACCACACTAATGAAGCTACGCCAGTTTGGTGAAGCGCTGGCGCAAAATATTGCTGCCCGGTTGAATATTAGCCGGGAAGATAATCCAAACCAGCAAGAGTTGCTCTACAGGTTGGACAGGGAATTACAGTTTGATCCTGCCATCCGTCAGTTATTTCATACGCTGAGAATTGAAGGTAATAAAGCGACACATCAGTTCCAGACCCGTCACCGTGAAGCGATGGATGCGCTGAAAGTCGCCCGTGCCCTGGCAATCTGGTTCCATCAGACATTTGGTGATGCAGGTAGTCAGTTTAATCCCGGCCCTTTTGTTCCGCCGCATGACCCGAGTGAACAGCTCAATAAATCTCAATCTGCCATCGAACAACTCAAACAAACCTTATTGGCAGCGAACCAAAAGCTGGAATCCAGCGAGCAGCTTCAGACGTTACTTAAACAGCAAAAAGAAGAATATGAACAACTGGCTCATGCGATGGATATTGAGGCCAGAGAACAGCAGCAATTGCTGGAAATAAGCCAGCAGGATCTGCAAACGCTCCAGCAAAATTATGAAGCGAAGCTCACCGCCTTGCAGGCGCAGCTTGCTCAACAAACACAGCAAGCCATTATGGCCCAGCGTAAAGAGTTTGGCCGCAAGTCCAGCTATGCCCGCAAGCACATCATTACCGAAGAGCTGACGCGGATCCTGATTGACCAGCAGCTCAATGAATGGGGTTGGCTGGCGGATACTCAGGACATCACCTGGAAAAAAGGCTCCCGCCCTGAAAAAGGGGTCAACAAAGCCATTGCGGAATGGCCGACCTTTGCCGATGACGAACATGGCAGAGCAGATTACGTTCTTTTCTGCGGGCTCACCCCCGTCGCAACCGTTGAAGCAAAAAGAAAAAACGAAAATGTTGCTGGGAAAATCCCTCAGGCCGAGCGCTACAGCAAAGGCTTTCAGTTTGACGCATCCATGATCCCCGCCTGGTCTGAAGAAGGACGCGCCAAAGGCTGGGAAGATGGCGTGAATAGCGTTTATCAAATTCCTTTCGTGTTCTCCTGCAACGGTCGGCCTTATATCAAACAGTCCGCCGAACATTCCGGCACGTGGTTCCGCGATGTTCGCTCGCCTGACAATACCCGCTACCCGCTGGAAAGCTTTATTACGCCAGAAGGTCTGATGGACCGCCTGCATCGTAGCCGGGCGGAAGCAGAAGCCAAATTACATCAAGAGCCGTTTAGCTATCTTGGCTTGCGTGATTACCAGGTCAACGCGGTTAAGGCCGTCGAGTCCGCATTGGAACAAGGCTCGCGTGAAGCGTTGCTGGCCATGGCGACCGGGACGGGCAAAACACGTACCATTATTGGCTTAATCTACCGCTTCCTGAAGGCCGAACGCTTTAAACGAATCCTCTTTCTCGTCGACCGCTCTGCGCTCGGTGAACAGGCGCAGGATGCTTTTAAAGAGGCTTCGCTGGAACAGAGCCAGACGCTTTCACAAATCTATAATGTCGCCGAGCTGGGTGATATGGCGGCAGAAGCAGAAACCCGCGTACAGGTTGCCACAGTGCAATCCATGGTCAGCCGGATCTATCGTTCCGGCACGCCGCCTGCGGTAGATACCTACGACTGCATCATCATCGACGAAGCGCACCGTGGTTACACGCTGGATCAGGAGATGACCGAGGGTGAACTCTCTATCCGCGATAACGCCCAATATCTCTCCAGCTATCGCCGGGTGCTCGACTATTTTGACGCCGTAAAAATCGGTCTGACCGCCACCCCAGCCAAACACACTAGCGAGATTTTTGGTCACCCCGTTTATGTTTATTCCTACAGGGAAGCGGTGGCGGAAGACTGGCTGATTGACCACGAACCCCCGGTTCGCTATGAAACCCAGCTCAGTAAATACGGTATTCACTTTGATGCTGGCGACACCGTCAGCGCCGTGGATGCAGAAACGGGGGAAGTCGATACCAGCGAGCTGGAAGACGAGCTGAATTTCGACGTCGACGCCTTCAACCGTAAAGTCATCACCGAAGATTTTAACCGGGTGATCTGCGAAGAGCTGGCGAAAGAGATTGACCCTTCCGGCGATGAAAAAACGCTGATTTTCTGCGCCACGGACGCCCACGCCGATATGGTTAAGCGCCTTCTCGATGAGGCCATGGGCGCGGTCAACCCAGACTTTAATCAGGCCGCGATTGAGAAGATCACCGGCAAAAGCGATCAGGTCAGCAAGCTTATCAAGCGCTTCAAAAACGAACGCTACCCCAGCATTGGCATCACCGTGGATCTGTTAACCACCGGTATTGACGTTCCGGCGATCACCCATCTGGTGTTCCTGCGTCGGGTGAAATCGCGCATTCTGTACGAGCAGATGATCGGCCGTGCCACCCGTCGCTGCGACGATATCGGCAAAACCGTCTTTTGGATCCACGATCCGGTGGATATCTACGCCACGCTTCAGGATGTGAGCACCATGAAGCCGCTGGTGAAAAACGCGGGCGTCAGCATCGAGCAACTGGTTGAAGAGCTATCGAATGACGATGTGCTGGAAACGGCGCTGAAAAATCCGGGCGATAGCCCAACGGAAACTCAGGCGGATAGCTTGCTCAATCAGCTCAGCCAGAAAATTATGCGCGTCCTGCGCAAAGCGGAGAAAAAGGCCGAAAAACGCCCGGAAGTCCGTAAAAAGCTTAATGAACTGGAAGAACTCTGGGGCGTGGAGCCAAAGCAATTGCACCAGCATCTGCATAAGCTTGGCCCGCAGCAAGCTTCGGCGTTTCTCAAGCAGCATCGCAATCTGATTCGTCAATTAAGCGATGTTGGTACCCTGCTGGGCAGCGAGTACCGCCCGGTGATTTCAGACCATGATGATGAACTCATCAGCAAAGAGCAGACCTACGGGCGCTACCAGAAACCCGCCGACTACCTACAAAGCTTTAATGAGTTTATCTGCACGCAAATCAACCAGTCCGCAGCGCTGTCGGTGGTGATTAACCGTCCACGCGACCTGACACGTGAGCAATTAAAAGAGATCCGTCTTTTGCTGGATGAAGCGGGCTACAGTGAGGCTAGCCTGCGCTCGGCAGTGCGAACTCAGAGCAGCCAAGATATCGCCGCCACAATCATTGGGCATATTCGCCAGGCCGCGCTCGGTGAGCCGCTTATTCCGTTCGAGGAACGCGTGAAGCTGGCGCTGGACAAAATCTATGCCCAGCATAGCTGGAGTAAAGTGCAGAAACGCTGGCTGGAACGGCTGGCAAAACAGCTGGTGCATGAGGTAGTGCTGGATAAAAACTTCGTTAACCACCTGTTCTCCGCCGACGGCGGAACGAAGAAGCTCAACAGCCTGCTGGACAACCAACTGGACACCATTCTCGATCAGATGAGCGATGCATTGTGGGCACCAAAATCCGCCTGATCGTGATACCCTTCCCCATCATTTTTTGACAGACAGGCCGGGTAACCGGCCTTAACCGGAATAGCTATGAGTAACAACGAAATCGTTCAGAAACTCTGGAATCTTTGTGACGTCCTGCGTGACGATGGCATCAACTACAGTGATTACGTCACCGAGCTGGTATTACTGCTGTTTATCAAGATGGTGCACGAGAACACCGAAGCGGAAACGCTGGATAAACACATCCTGCCAGAAGGGTGCCGCTGGATCGATTTAAATAGCAAATCCGGTCTTAACCTGCTGAACGACTACAAACAAATTCTGCTGAAGCTCTCTACCGGTAAAGACGCCGAAGGCAAGCTGGTCCACGCTGACCCGCTGATCACCGCAATTTATGCCGACGCGCAAACTCGCCTGCGCGAGCCGCGCCACCTGGAGCAGCTGATCCGCTCGCTGGATCAGATTGACTGGTTCAGCGCACAGAAAGACGGTCTGGGTGATCTGTATGAAGGGCTGCTGGAAAAGAATGCCGGTGAAACCAAGTCCGGTGCCGGGCAGTACTTTACCCCGCGTGCGTTGATCAACAGCATGGTGCGCTGCATCAAACCGCAACCGGGCGAAGTGATTCAGGACCCTGCCGCCGGTACTGCGGGCTTTTTGATTGCCGCCGATCAGTACATCAAGGCCAACACCGACGACCTGTACGATCTGTCGGATAAAGAGCGCGTTTTCCAGAAGAACAAAGCCTTTATCGGCGTTGAGCTGGTGCCATCTACCCGCCGTCTGGCGCTGATGAACTGTTTGCTGCACGGGATGGAAGGCGATGAAAAAGGCGTGGTGCATCAGGGCAACGCGCTGGGCATGGCCGGGCAGTCACTGGCGAAAGCCGATATCATTTTAGCCAACCCGCCGTTTGGTACCTCCAAAGGTGGGGAAGCCAGTATTACCCGCGATGACCTTACCTATAACACCAGCAATAAACAGCTGGCCTTTTTGCAGCATATTTACCGCAACCTGAAGCCGGGCGGCCGTGCTGCCGTTGTGCTGCCTGATAACGTGCTATTTGAAGCCGGGGTCGGTGCCGATGTTCGCCGCGACCTGATGAACAAATGCAATCTGCACACCATTCTGCGTTTGCCGACCGGGATCTTCTACGCACAGGGCGTGAAAACCAACGTGCTGTTTTTCACCAAAGGCACCGACGCCGATAAATACCAGGAAGAGAACTGCACCGAAAACGTCTGGGTGTATGACCTGCGTACCAATATGCCAAGTTTCGGTAAACGCACGCCGTTTACCGAGCAGTATCTCAAACCGTTTGAGGATGTGTTTGGTGACGATCCGCACGGCAAAAGTCCACGCAGCGAAGGCGAGTGGAGCTTTAACGTCAGCGAAATTAACGTGGCCGACAGCGAAGAGAACCAGGACACCGAGCAGCACCTGACCACCAGCCGCTGGCGCTGCTTCAGCCGCGAGTGGATCCGCACGGCAAAATCCGATTCACTGGATATCTCCTGGCTGAAGGATAAGGACAGCATCGACGCCGACAGCCTGCCGGAGCCGGACGTGCTGGCGGCAGAAGCGATGGGCGAGTTGGTGCAGGCGCTGGGCGAGCTGGATGCGCTGATGCGCGAGTTGGGCGCGGGCGATGAAGCGGATGCGCAGCGTCAGTTGCTGGAAGAAGCGTTTGGTGAGGTGAAGGCATGAGTGGGGGGAAATTGCCGGAGGGGTGGGTAAACACAACCATTGGAGACATCTCGGTTAAATGTTCACAACGAGTGCCTGATGAAAACGAGCAATTCATCTATGTTGATATCGGTAGCATAAATCGTGAACTCAAGGTAATTGAAAACCCTCAATACCTTGTTGGCAAAGATGCCCCAAGTCGGGCAAGAAAAGAGATTAAAGCACATGACATCATTGTTTCGCTAACAAGACCGAATTTAAATGCTGTCGCTTTAGTGAGCGAAAAATATGATGAACAAATTGCCTCAACTGGCTTCGAGGTCATTCGGCCAACTCAGGTTGAAAGCCGCTATATTTTTGCGCTGGTTCGCTCACGTCATTTTATTGACGCTATTTCAGGATTAGTCCAGGGTGCATTGTACCCAGCGGCGAAGTCTAGTGATGTTCAATCCTATGAGTTTCCTCTGCCACCGCTCGCCGAACAAAAAATCATCGCCGAAAAACTCGATACGCTGCTGGCACAGGTAGACTGCACAAAAGCACGTCTTGAGCAAATTCCGCAAATCCTGAAGCATTTTCGTCAGGCGGTGTTGGCTAGTGTTGTTTGTGGAAAATTATCAAAGAACACGGGGCAATGGAAAACATATTTATTAAAAAACATTTGTATTAGTATTTCAGATGGAGACCATCAGGCGCCACCAAAATCAGAAACAGGAATACCTTTCCTCGTAATCTCCGATGTTAACAAAGGGCAGATTGATTTTGAAAATGTATCCAGATGGGTTCCGGAATCTTATTACGAATCGCTTAAAGAGATCAGGAAGCCATTTCAAAATGATATTTTATATACAGTGACTGGTTCTTATGGAATCCCAGTAATTGTTAATACTACTAAACCATTTTGTTTCCAACGACATATTGCCATCATAAAACCAAATAGCAGTTTGATTGACTATAAGTTTTTAGCATTTTATTTAGAATCACCACAAATTTTCAAGCATGCAAGTGATGTTGCTACTGGAACTGCACAAAAAACAGTTTCATTATCAAGTCTTCGAAATTTTGAACTCTCAGTTCCCTCTTTAGAAGAACAAGCCGAAATCGTCCGCCGTGTCGAACAACTCTTCGCTTACGCCGACACCATCGAAAAACAGGTCAACAGCGCCTTAACCCGCGTCAACAGCCTCACCCAATCGATCCTGGCGAAGGCGTTCCGCGGCGAACTTACCGCCCAGTGGCGAGCTGAAAACCCGGATCTGATCAGCGGTGAAAACAGCGCTGCCGCCCTGCTGGAAAAAATTAAGGCCGAACGCGCCGCCAGCGGCGGTAAAAAAGCCTCGCGTAAAAAAGCATAATCCTTATAAAAGCGCACCGAAAGCGTGCGCTTTTATCTATTCACGTCCATTTATAACCCGCAAAAATATATCTTATTTATTCCGAATCGCGCTTATTACGTTCTGTTTTTAGCTGGACTTTTCTTTTAATTACTGATGATATACACAGGTATTTAGCGCGATGCGGTCGGGCGCCAACACAACCGCCTCGCTAATCAC
>OAUX01000834.1_pt1 | contig 11105 bp, 10 predicted proteins | sample 1501311 | NCBI WGS metagenome assembly OAUX01 (sample SAMEA2580066, study PRJEB22360) | human gut metagenome | reverse complement strand
TGACAAATTCACCGCCGATAAAGGCCTGAAACTGAGCAAGCTGATTGTGGTCCCGACGGCCGGGATGGGTTTTTACTCACATAAAATCAAAAGCCTGGATGAATTGAAAAAAGGGGATGTGATCACGCTTTCCAACGATCCCACCAACCTGGCTCGCGGTCTGCGTTTTCTGCAGTCTATTGGCCTTATCACCATCAAAGATAACATCGATCCAACTAAAGCCTCCGAGCGCGATATTGCCAGCAACCCGAAAGGGCTGGTGTTTAAACCGCTGGAAGCGGCACAACTGCCGCGTACGCTGGACGGTGTGACCGGTGCGCTGGTCAACGGCAACTTTGCCGTAGCGGCAAAACTGGATCTCGCCAGCGCCATCAAGCAGGAACACCTGGACGAAAATCTGAAAAATATCATTGCGGTACGCAGTGAAGATGCGGATAAACCATTTGCGAAAGATATTGTCGAGGCGGTGAAATCTCCGGCGTATCGTGCGGTGATCGACGATCCGCAAAATATCTACAGCGCCTTCCAGAAACCGGAATGGATGTCGGCAGCCCAATAATCGCTGCGCACAAGGGTTAACAGGGGCAGCGACGACTGCCCTTTTCGCATTTCTGAGGTAGCTATGATTGAGATTGAGAAAGTTTGCGTGGATTTTAGCGCAGGCCGTGGAGCATCAACCCGGGCGGTTGATGACGTTAGCTTGCGCATTGGCGCAGGTGAGATATTTGGTATTGTTGGGACCAGTGGTGCGGGGAAAAGTACGCTGCTGCGCACCCTGAACGCCTTAACGCGTCCGAGCCAGGGAAGCGTGAAGGTGAACGGCGTAGAAATTTCCGCACTGGAAGGCGCGCATCTACGTAAAGCCCGTCAGCGTATCGGGATGATTTTTCAACATTTTAATCTGATGCATACCCGTACCGTGGCACAAAACGTCGCCTTTAGCCTGAAGGCTGCCGGATGGGAACGCAGTAAAATTGGCCCGCGCGTGAGCGAAATCCTGTCGCTGGTGGGGCTGTCAGACAAGGCGAACCGCTTTCCGGTTCAGCTCAGCGGTGGGCAAAAGCAGCGTGTGGGTATTGCCCGCGCAATTGCCAATCACCCGGATGTGCTGCTGTGTGATGAACCCACTTCCGCGTTAGATCTCGAAACCTCGGCCACGATTCTGGCGTTGCTTAAGCAGATCAACCAACAGTTGGGGATCACGATCGTGCTGATCACCCATGAGATGAACGTAATCAAATCGATTTGCGATCGCGTGGCGGTGATGTCCGGTGGCAAGGTGGTGGAGTCTGGTGAGGTGTTTGATGTTTTTGCTCACCCGCAGCACGCTTTCACTCAGCAACTGGTGTCGCATACCCTCAATCTGACGCTACCTGAGCGTCTGCGCCAGCATCTGCCCGGCCAGTTGCTAAAAATTCTGTTCATCGGTGATTCGGCAGAACAGCCGGTGTTGTCAGAAGTGGCGGTTAAATTTGGCGTGGCGGTGAACATTCTGCACGGCAAAATTGAATATATCGGCGAACGTGCGCTGGGGATTCTGGTGGTGCAACTGACCGCGCCGCATAACCCTTCTGCGGTGGATGTCGCCGTGGAACATATTCGTCAACGTACTGCACAGGTGGAGGTGATTCGTGGATGATTTATTGCCTGATTTGACGCTGGCGTTTAATGAAACCTTCCAGATGCTGAGCATCTCTACGCTGTTGGCGATTATTGGCGGTCTGCCGCTCGGTTTTCTTATTTTCGTTACCGACCGGCATTTATTCTGGCAAAACCGTTTTGTGTATCTGCTCAGCTCCGTGCTGGTGAATATTATCCGCTCGGTGCCGTTTGTGATCCTGCTGGTTCTGTTGTTGCCGCTAACCCAGTTTTTGCTCGGCAATACCATTGGACCCATCGCGGCGTCGGTTCCGCTGTCGGTAGCAGCAATTGCTTTCTATGCCCGTCTGGTTGATAGCGCGCTACGTGAAGTCGATAAAGGCATTATCGAGGCGGCGGAAGCGTTTGGCGCCAGCCCGATGCGCATCATCTGCACCGTTCTGTTACCGGAGGCGAGCGCGGGTCTGCTGCGTGGGCTGACGATAACGCTGGTGAGTCTGATCGGTTACTCCGCAATGGCCGGTATCGTTGGCGGCGGTGGAGTCGGCGACCTGGCGATTCGCTTTGGTTATTACCGCTACGAAACCCAGGTCATGATCGTCACCGTGGTGGCGCTGATTATTCTGGTGCAGGTCGTTCAGGTGCTGGGCGACTGGTTGGCGAAACGCGCAGACAAGCGCGACAGACATTGATTACTGTACGCTAAGCCAGTCAGCCACCTCCTGCCATGAGCCGCGAAAGACGATTTTCGCGGCTTTCTTTTCCAGCTGATAGCGATACATCGGGTCGTAATACTCGTTGAGCAACGGTACCAGCCAGCTCATATGCGCGTCGGTGCTGCCCGTTGCCTGCTGTTCGCGCAGAGCCACGTCGAGCAGGGTGGTCAGCTCGGCAAAACGTTGCAAACCCAGACGACGGCGGATAGCAAACAGACCGTGGTGCAGATACTCGCTGTACTCCTGCCAGCCCTGACTCTCGCCATAAGCGTGAGTGAAATCGTGGTGCATGCGCACAAAATACTCTTCGCGCAGCCGCTCCAGCCGTAGCTCAAAAGGATCGTCCACCACCGCAATAGCGGCCTGGCTCATGCGTTCGCGCAAACATTCGGGCAGATGATTAGCGCCGATCATGCGGCCTTCGTCCTCAAGTACCCACAGACGCAGATCCTGACGGCTGTCGGTTTTCAGCATTTCGACCGCCAGCAGGTTTTCAAAGCTTGCCTGGCTCAGCTGCGGTTCGACGGTGCGACCAAATGAGGAACCGCGATGGTGCGCCAGACCTTCGAGATCCACACCGTTTGGCTGCTGTTGCACCAGCTGCGTTTTACCGTTCCCGGTACAGCCGCCAATTAAGACGATCGGTTTTTGCACCAACTCTTCAGTCAGTTGAATCACCGCCTGACGCAATGCTTTATAACCGCCTTGTATTAGCGGGTAGTCAGTACCGGACTCGTGCAACCATTGCTGCACAATGTGCGAACGCTGGCCGCCGCGCGCGCAGCATAAGTAGCCCGCAGGATTTTGACGACAGGCATTAAGCCAGGCCTTCATGCGTTGCTGGCGAGTCTCGCCACAGACCAGTTGATGGCCGAGCGCGAGGGCGGCCTCAGGCCCCTGACGTTTATAACAGGTACCCACGGCGGCACGTTCGTCATCGTTCATTAAGGGAAGGTTTATTGCGCCCGGCATGGCGCCCTGCTGAAATTCGACGGGGGCGCGTACATCGATTAAAGGCGTACCGGCGAGCAGAATTGCGCGATAGTCCTGTACTGTTTGTGTGTCTTGCATAGTAAAAAACGAAACCTCAAATCATCCTGCGTACCATTTTACGCGTCAAATGAGAGGATGACTTGATTTTCAATCGCGTGAGTTGTTGAAAATTGCTAAAAACCCGGCAATTTCAGGCTTTCGCTGGGTAAACAGCGTCACGATATCTTCAACGGCCTTACCCGCGCCGAACTTATGCCAGGCAAGGCTTAAGGGGGAAGGAGGACGCATAGTGGGGATGATATTGCTGATCAGATGCCCGCTATCCAGTAAAGGTTGGCATATCGGTTGCGGAACGAATCCAATGCCCACTCCTGCAAGATGCGCTGCGAGCTTGGTTTCCATGTCCGGTACGATGATCTCTTTTTGACCGGGAAGGCGCCACGCGACACGTTTGCTCAGCGTCCGCGCGCTGTCCTCAATGTTAATCGCCGGAAAACGGCGCAGTTGGGCTTCTGTTAATGGACCGCTCGCGTCTGCCAGCGGATGATCTGCTGACATAACAAATCGCCACTGAACAGAACCCAAAGGATCGAGGGTAAAGGTGTTGGCCATCGGTTCCGTGCCGGTAACGCCGATAGCCAACGAGAATCCTTCATACAAGAGTGAATCCCACACGCCCATATAAATTTGCCGGGAAAAGTGAAACTGAGTAAAGGGATAGCGCGCGTTAAGCCAGGATAACAGACTAGCGACGGCTTCAGGGCTGTACAGTAGGTTGTTAACCACAATATTCACCTGGCGCTCTACGCCGTCGTTCACTTGCTGCAATTCGCTGGGCATGCTGTCCAGCCAGGCGAGCCAGTCTTTTGCCTGTGAAAGAAGGTGAGACCCTGCGGCGGTTAACGTCACGCTTCGGGTTGTACGAAAAAACAGCGCGACACCGGTGTTTTCTTCCAGAAGCTTAATACGATAGCTGATCGTGGCCGTGGTTTTACACAAGCGCTCCGCCGCCCTGGAGAAACTCCCCGTTTCGGCGACGCCGATAAAGGTACGCAGTGTTTCCGGGTCAAACATCGTCAGCTACTCCCTTAATGATCTTCTACAAGCATGATTTCTTGTTCTCTGATTTATAAGTATTTTTGCATAATGGCCTTGTTCAAATTGTGGTCTAAATCTAGTTTTGGAAAATTTTTCCAATTTTTGTGTTGATGTTAAATCACGAAGGTTTTAGATTGCATGGTATTGAAGCCGCTATGTGTTCTGGTCGCGGTTCAACGGAATTCAGTTACAAGGAAATAATGATGAAACTTGAGGTCTTACCGTTAAATCAGCACACGTTCAGCGCCTATGGTGATGTCATTGAGACGCATAAACGTGATTTTTTTCATATCAATGATGGGCTTGTTGAGCGTTATCACGATCTGGCCAATGTGGAGATCCTTAATCAGGATCGCACCCTCATCAGTATCAATCGCGCGCAACCGGCAGCAATGCCAATTGTTGTGCATGAGCTGGAGCGCCACCCGTTAGGCACCCAGGCATTTATGCCAATGAATGGCGAAGCGTTTGTGGTGATTGTCGCACTCGGTGAGGACAAACCTGACCTTTCCACCTTAAAAGCCTTTATCACCAATGGCCAACAGGGCGTGAATTATCATCGAAATGTCTGGCATCACCCACTATTTGCCTGGCAAACCGTCACCGATTTTCTGACGGTCGATCGCGGTGGCAGCGATAATTGTGATGTTGAAAGTATCCCGACGCATGAGCTCTGTTTTGCGTGACGCTTTCGGCCTTCTTGCTTAATATGCGCATATTGTTCATTGTTTATGCTCATATTTTGGGCCGGAGTAAACGTAGTGGAGACGGAAGTAAGACGGCGCGGCAGGCCTGGACAGGCGGAGCCGGTTGCGCAGAAAGGCGCTCAGGCGCTTGAGAGAGGCATTGCGATTTTGCAGTACCTCGAAAGAAGTGGAGGCAGTTCGTCAGTGAGCGATATTTCCGCCAGTCTGGATTTGCCGCTCTCTACGACCTTTCGCTTGTTGAAGGTTTTACAGGGTGCTGATTTTGTCTATCAGGACAGCCAGTTAGGCTGGTGGCACATCGGTTTAGGCGTATTTAACGTGGGCTCCGCGTATATTCATAATCGCGACGTCCTGTCGGTAGCCGGACCGTTTATGCACCGATTAATGCTGCTGTCAGGCGAAACGGTTAATGTCGCGATTCGCAATGGCACCGAAGCGGTGTTGATTGGTCAGAAGGAGTGCAAATCGATGGTCAGAATGTGCGCACCTTTAGGCAGTCGTATGCCGTTACATGCTTCCGGTGCGGGAAAAGCGCTGCTTTATCCGTTGATGGAAGAAGAGTTAATGGACATCGTCGTGAAAACGGGGTTACAGCAGTTTACGCCGAACACGTTGGTGGATTTTCCTACTCTGCTGCGCAATCTGGAACTGGCGCGTGACAATGGTTATATCGTCGATCACGAAGAGCATGTTATTGGTTTGAATTGCATCGCATCAGCTATCTATGACGATGCAGGCAGTGTCGTTGCTGCCATCTCTATTTCGGGGCCCGCATCCAGACTGACAGAAGATCGTTTTATCAGTCAGGGGGAGCTGGTACGGGATACTGCACGAGATATCAGTACGGCGCTGGGTTTAAAAGCCCCCGTAGCTTAAGTCGCAACCCGCTCAGAGGAGCGGGACTTTTTTGGATTTTTTCAAAGTTGGAAAATTTTTCCAATAAATAGAGGTAGAAAGAAAATGGCAAAAATGAGAGCCGTTGACGCGGCAATGTATGTGCTGGAAAAAGAAGGTATCACCACCGCATTTGGGGTTCCGGGGGCGGCAATTAACCCGTTCTATTCCGCAATGCGTAAGCACGGAGGCATCCGTCACATTCTGGCTCGTCACGTTGAAGGCGCTTCCCATATGGCGGAAGGCTATACGCGTGCAACGGCAGGGGAAAATAGAGCGCATGTCTGCCTTGGCACCTCTGGACCGGCAGGCACTGACATGATCACTGCGCTGTATTCCGCTTCTGCCGATTCTATTCCTATTTTATGCATCACCGGCCAAGCGCCTCGCGCTCGCCTGCATAAGGAAGATTTTCAGGCTGTTGATATTGAATCTATTGCCAAACCGGTCAGTAAAATGGCGGTAACGGTGCGTGAAGCCGCGCTGCTTCCCCGGGTTTTGCAGCAGGCATTTCATGTCATGCGCTCTGGTCGTCCTGGTCCGGTATTGATCGATTTGCCTTTTGATATTCAGGTTGAAGAAATCGAATTCGATCCAGACATGTATGAACCGCTGCCTGTCTACAAGCCTGCGGCCAGCCGTAAACAGATTGAGAAAGCGCTTGAAATGCTGATTCAGGCTGAGCGCCCGGTCATCGTGGCTGGAGGCGGGGTGATTAATGCTGATGCCAGCGAACTGCTGCAACACTTTGCTGAATTAACCCACGTACCGGTAATTCCTACGCTGATGGGCTGGGGATGCATCCCGGACGATCATGAGTTAATGGCAGGAATGGTGGGTTTGCAAACGGCGCATCGTTACGGCAACGCCACGCTGTTGGCCTCCGATATGGTGTTCGGTATTGGTAACCGTTTTGCTAACCGACACACCGGTTCCGTCGCGAAATATACCGAAGGTCGCAAGATCATTCACATCGATATTGAGCCGACGCAAATTGGCCGCGTCCTGTGTCCGGATTTAGGTATCGTTTCGGATGCCAAAGCCGCGTTGACTTTGTTGATTGACGTTGCTCAGGAGATGCAGAAAGCTGGACGTTTACCTTGCCGGAATACCTGGGTTGATGAATGCCAGCAGCGTAAGCGGACGCTCCTGCGTAAAACCCACTTCGACAATGTCCCGGTTAAACCGCAGCGTGTGTATGAAGAGATGAATAAAGCCTTTGGCCGTGATGTCTGCTACGTCACGACTATTGGCTTATCGCAAATTGCCGCCGCGCAAATGCTGCACGTATTTAAAGATCGTCACTGGATCAACTGTGGTCAGGCAGGCCCACTGGGCTGGACGCTGCCGGCGGCATTAGGGGTTTGTGTGGCCGATCCGGCGCGTAATGTTGTTGGGATTTCCGGTGATTTTGACTTCCAGTTCCTGATCGAAGAGTTGGCGGTGGGCGCGCAGTTCAACATTCCATACATCCATGTACTGGTCAACAACGCCTATCTCGGCCTGATTCGCCAGTCGCAACGCGCTTTTGATATGGATTACTGCGTCCAACTGGCGTTCGAAAACATTAACTCCAGCGAAGTAAACGGCTATGGCGTCGATCACGTCAAAGTGGCAGAAGGACTCGGCTGTAAAGCCATCCGCGTATTTAAACCTGAAGATCTTGCTCCGGCTTTTGAACAAGCCAAAGCACTGATGGCGCAGTACCGCGTGCCGGTTGTGGTCGAAGTGATCCTTGAGCGCGTGACCAACATCTCTATGGGCAGCGAGCTGGATAATGTCACCGAGTTTGAAGAGATTGCCGACGGTGCGATGGATGCGCCAACCGAAACCTGTTTTATGAAATACGAATAGAAGGGGTGACAGATGTTACGTTTCTCAGCCAATCTTTCCATGCTGTTTCTGGAATACAGTTTTCTTGAACGCTTCGATAAAGCGGCACAATCGGGGTTTCGTGGCGTAGAGTTTATGTTTCCCTACGATTACGACATTGATGTATTAAAGGAAAAACTGCAGACCAATCAGCTGGAGCATACGCTGCACAATCTCCCGGCAGGAGACTGGGCAGCGGGTGAACGCGGTATCGCCTGTATTCCGGGTCGCGAAGAAGAATTTCGCGATGGTGTCGCGGCAGCTGTTCGCTATGCGAAAGGGCTCGGTAATAAGAAGATCAATTGCCTGGTGGGTAAAACACCCGCGGGTTTTTCTGCCGAACAGATCCAGCTGACGCTGGTGGAAAACCTGCGCTATGCGGCAAATATGTTAGCGAAAGAAGATATTTTATTGCTGATTGAGCCGATCAACCATTTTGATATTCCTGGATTCCATCTCACCGGAACTCAGCAGGCGCTGGCTTTAATAGATTGCGTCGGTAGCAATAATATCAAGATACAGTACGACATTTACCATATGCAGCGTATGGAAGGGGAATTAACCCAGACCATGACCACATGGGCAAATAAAATAGGTCATTTGCAAATTGCCGATAACCCTCGTCGCGGAGAGCCGGGAACCGGTGAGATTAATTATGACTTTATTTTTAAGTTTATCGATAAATCAGGTTATGACGGATGGGTTGGTTGTGAATATAAACCACTAACCACCACCGAAGCGGGATTATCGTGGATTAATCAATATCGATAATTTGTAAGGAATTTCAGGCATCGCCATTTTTTCCACTTTGCTGGAAGGGGATCGTGTTGCCTGAATTCGGGAAAACCGACAGAGATATATGAGGTTAAAAATGAAACTGGGATTTATTGGCCTGGGTATTATGGGTTCGCCAATGGCTGTCAATCTGGCTCGCGCCGGACATCAATTGCATGTCACGACCATTGGTCCGGTTGCGGACGAATTGCTGTCATTGGGGGCAGTTAATGTTGAAACTGCGCGTCAGGTAACTGATTTCGCAGACATCATCTTCATAATGGTTCCCGACACGCCGCAGGTAGAAGAGGTACTTTTTGGCGAACAGGGTTGTGCCAAAACCGTATTGCAGGGAAAAACCATTGTCGATATGAGTTCTATCTCTCCTATCGAAACTAAACGTTTTGCGAAACAGGTTAATGAATTGGGCGGGGATTATCTCGATGCGCCCGTCTCTGGCGGGGAAATTGGCGCTCGCGAAGGTACTTTGTCCATTATGGTTGGCGGTGAGCCAGATGTATTTGCACGGGTCAAACCGCTATTTGATATTTTGGGTAAAAATATCACGCTGGTTGGCGGTAATGGTGATGGTCAAACCTGTAAGGTGGCAAACCAAATTATCGTTGCCTTAAATATTGAAGCGGTTTCAGAGGCGTTAGTCTTTGCTTCGAAAGCTGGCGCGGATCCTGTTCGTGTACGTCAGGCATTAATGGGCGGATTTGCCTCTTCCCGTATTCTGGAGGTTCATGGCGAGCGGATGATCAAGCGCACATTTGAGCCTGGTTTCAAAATTGCATTGCATCAAAAAGATCTCAATCTTGCATTACAAAGCGCCAAGGCACTGTCATTGAATTTGCCTAATACGGCAACCTGTCAGGAGTTATTTAATACCTGTGCCGCGAATGGAGGGAGCCAGTTGGATCACTCGGCTATGGTTCAGGCGTTGGAATTAATGGCAAATCATAAATTGTCATGATCATTGGTATCGCTGCAATTACTGCAGCGATACATTTTAATCAGACACACTTTAGAAAGGTGCATGTCATGAGTGAAAAGAAAACATCCGGTATTGAATACTGGAAGAAGATTGTCGTCGTAATGAGTCTGGGCTGGGTGGCAATATGGATATATCGCACCGTGCTCACGCCTATTTATCCTGAGATCCAGGCATCACTGGGCAATGTCAGCAATGCTGAAATAGGTGCTATCGCCAGTTTCTATTTCTTCGCCTATTGCAGTATGCAAATTCCCTGTGGAATTCTGGTTGATAAGTTTGGCCAGAAAATTATGCTGATGTGTGGGTTTACGCTGTTTATTATTGGTACGCTGAGTATTGCAAAAGCCACTGGGCTGGTGATGATTTATGCGGGTTCGCTAATGGCGGGCGCGGGCTGCGCCTCGTTCTTTAGTTCTGCGTATTCACTCTCTTCGGCAAATGTCCCACAGGCTCGTCGGGCACTGGCTAACGCCATTATTAATAGCGGCTCAGCAATTGGGATGGGAATCGGGTTAATCGGTTCCAGCGTGCTGGTAAAAAGCATGAGCATGGCCTGGCAAAATGTGTTGTTCCTGGTTGCTGCTATTCTGGTGGTGATGCTGTGCGTATTCACTCTGGTTATCCGTGGTAAGGTAAAAAATGAAGTACCTGCTGCAGATCAGAAAATTCAAACGGTAACGGCGTCAGAAGAAAAGAGCCCGCCGCTGTTTTCGGGTCTGTTATGTAGCGTGTACTTCCTCTACTTCTGTACCTGCTATGGCTATTACCTGATCGTGACCTGGCTTCCGTCTTATCTGCAGACCGAAAGAGGATTTGATGGCGGCGCAATTGGGGTGGCCTCGGCGCTAGTCGCCGTGGTGGGTGTCCCGGGCGCATTGTTCTTTAGTCATCTGTCCGATAAGTTTCGCAACAGCAAAGTCAAAGTCATTCTTGGTCTGGAAATTATGGCCGCCGCAATGCTGGTATTTACGGTGCTATCGCCGAATACCACTATGCTGATGGTCAGCCTGACTCTGTACGGTTTACTGGGCAAAATGGCGGTCGATCCGATTCTGATCTCCTTTGTTTCTGAGCAAGCGTCGTCAAAAACGTTGGGCAGAGCATTTAACTTCTTTGGCATGAGCTCAGCGGTTATTGCGCCAACATTAACCGGATTTATTTCTGATTTGACTGGTTCTAAAGAAATAAGCTTTGTGATCTCCGCTTGTCTGGTTGTTACCGGAACGCTTATTTTTGCGGCCGTTACGTTATATAAAAAGAAAGCAACGACAGTCATTGCTTCAGCATAAAAACATAATTAAAACTATTTAACTTATTTCTTTATTGTTTTTGTTCCGCATAGCTAAACCCATTACAACGTTATCCGATACGTGACAAGAGGGATTTATGGAACATCAAAGAGATCTATACCAACAACGTGGTTATAGTGACGATTTATTACCAAAAACGGCCGAG
>OAUX01000830.1_pt1 | contig 11136 bp, 15 predicted proteins | sample 1501311 | NCBI WGS metagenome assembly OAUX01 (sample SAMEA2580066, study PRJEB22360) | human gut metagenome | reverse complement strand
TTGAAATGCTGGGTGATGTGAATTTCTCCATTACCAGTTGCTGCTGGCTGACTGCCAACCATGCGAACACCCAGCGAGCCATCAGCTGATCGTGTCAGTGGCATAATCGCTTCCGGTCCCGCCTCCCCCATGAGCCCTGCGCCTTTTGCAAAAGCAAAATATGTCGGCGTGCTAACAATGCTGTTGCTGTAAGCGCTCAGACTTTCAGAGGCATATGCACCACCTTTTGCATTCAGCTTTATGCCAGATGCGGCAGAGTTATAAGCGCCAGAAGGAGTGCTACCAGATGCAGCGCCAGCCCCCGCCCCAAACATGCCGCCGATCGAACTGAAAAAACCGCTGTTACTGGCTGAGCGCAAAGAGTCTACCAGCATCGCATTGAGGATAATTTTCTGCATTGACTGAAGCACAGAACTGGCCCAATCTTCCCAGTCAACCTTATTACCGGCCAGAGCATCGGAAATATTGCCCACCAGCCCTGACATTGCGTTATTTACCAGGTCGGCAGACTGAGATGCATAATCAGAAGCAGTGTCAGCCCAGTTTGCAAAACCTTCACGCATACCCGCTGTCCAGTCACTGCGCTGAGCATCAGAGGCTGAGTAGTAAGCCTCCTGATCTCGCAATCGTTCATCGAGATAACGTTTATTCAGTGCCAGTTCCTGACGGTATAGGTCTTCAGAAATATCACCTGACTGGTACTGCCGCTGAAGATCAACGTTCTTCTGCTGAAATTCCTCCCGGATGCGTAGCATTTCCTGCATACGTGCTCGCCATCACGGGCGACTCGAAAGGCAAAGGACGACTGGTTAATGTCACCGCGAAGCATCGGCGCCAGCACCAGGTCGCGAATGGTTTGCGTATCCGGCGCGGTAATGTCGTAACGCAGACCGCGATCATCGACAGACAGTGACAACGTTCCGGCAGCGCTACGACCAAGGATAAAATTAGGGTCATGGTTAAACAGCCCGCGAACATCATCATTCAGCACATCGTCAAAAGCACCGGGTTTGATAATTTCACGAAAACCCCAGAGAGGTTCCGAGCGACTGTTAAACACCGATCCGTAACCCAGAATGCGGGTGGGTTCATCGGTGCGTTGTTCCGCGCGAACCTCCCCGCTATAGCAGCGTGTTTCACGGTCATTCATTGGTTTTTTCCTCGTCGGTTTTTGGTGCCTTAAAATCGTCTGCCGGGTTAGCCGCGTTCACGCTTACCAGCATTTCATCCAGGCCGTCTACCGGGTTCATATCTTCGAAGGCTCGCGCCTCGTTGCGGCTCATCCAGCCATCAGTGATCGCAAAGTGGTAGAACTGAGCACGCTCCTGCGGGGTTCCGCGTAGCAGGCCTGTCAGGTTAAACCGGACGTAATACCCTGCCGCCAGCTCCGCACGAGTAAACAGCCGTCGGTTAAGTTCCTGCTCCCAGTTCGTGACCCACGGCATGATCGTGTAGCGGACAAACTGAATGGCCTGCTGCGTAATGTTTGAGAAGGTGGCTTTTTCGAGATCGTTAATCATGTGTGCCGGAACGTTGAATATCCCGGCAATCATGGAGCGGTTCAGTTTAGACATGTCGATGATCTGCGCATCAACAGGGGAAACAGTCAGCGCTTTGTAATCCAGCTCTGCCGGGAGAAGCATTGTTTTATTCTCCTGGCTACGCAGCGCAACAACTGCTTTTTGCCACATGCTTTTTAAACGCCCCCAACTGTCATCATTCAACTGGCTTTTCACCGAAATGATGCCGGCTGGTCGGGCATTAGCACTGAAGAATGAACGAGTGTATGCCTGACCGCTCATTCCCATACCGATCGTCTCTGCGTGTTGCATGATCGGGCTGAGTCCCATTTTCTGGTTATTACCGAGCGCCCTGATATGCACCATATCGTCTGGGTTTATAGCAAACGCGCCTTCTTCGTTGTAAACCCCATAGGTGTAACGCCCTCCGGTGTTGAGTAGCGTGGTTTCCCACGGCATACAGCATTCCAGGCCGGAAACCTCACCGCGTCTGGAACGTTTTACCCACGTATAGCCATTACCCCAGCCCAAAATATGACGTTGCTTTAACTCGCGCCATTTATAGCTGGTCTGCCACACGTTCGGCTCATCGTGCACCAGGTAGAACACAGGATGGTCGCGCGCAGCTTCAACCTTGTTATTGGTTTTACGCATCACGTGTAGCGGCATCTGCGCAATATTTGACGAAATAACATAAATACAGGCGTAAACAGCCGCCAGTTTCATCGCCGTTTCGGGGCTGACAAAAACGTCGCGGGCAAAAATATTGTCCGTTTCCGCTGATTCTCCAGTAATTGGCGTAGAGGGATTCTCCAGTGGTTCATTGCGAAACAGGGCATCAAGCAGCATTTTTCCCCCTCATTGCGACCACCAGTGCATAAAGCAAAAGCAAACTACCGGACATCATCAGAGATGAAGCCAGACCGAACTGGAGATATACGCCAGCAGCGAGCGAACCGAACCCTGTCAGCCCGATAGCATCAGTCATTAATGTTTTCATAGAATTAAAAGATCTTCGTCAGGGTCGAGTGTGGACAGGAAATCAGCTTCACCACCACCGTTAACCAGCATTCTGCTCATCGCAGTAAATAGCGCAGCGGGACCGTCTATTTTTGCTTCGGGTGTGGATTTGTTCGGAAAGATATTGTCGTTTTTGTCTGGCTTGACGGTGACGTTAGACATCATCCAGTTCATAACCGGATGATTGCTGTGATGAAAACGCCCGCCATAAACCAGAGACTCCACTTCTTTCATTGACTCAGAAAAGTTTCTGACCGTTTGCGGAACCTCTACCAGCGGCACACCCTCTTCTGCCAGAGCCAGGCTAAACTGCGTTGCGCTCCAAGGGTCAAACCCGGTTTCCTTCAGGTTTTCGCCGCTAATCCATTCCAGAAAATCAGCTTTAATCTGCGCATGATCGATAACATCACCATCGGTCAGTTCCAGCTTTCCAAGCTCAGCCCATTTGCGATACATCTGCGCCATTTGAGCGGAACATTTTTCCAGCCGCCCTTCGGGTAACCAGAATTTAAAGTCTGCATGCGCGTGGCCGTTGTCTGCCCGCCAGAGTTTTACTGCTGCGCAAATATCAATCTTGTGGGCCAGATCCACGCCAGCCCACATCGGGTAGGTTTTCAGCTCATGACGGGGGGCTATAAACTCACAGTTTTCCCACTTAATCATGTCCATCCAGGCTGACTCTGCCGTCACCCAGATATTCATGTGTTTGGTAAAAAAGTTAACCCTGGCTGAAACCTGTTCTTTGGCCTTCTTAGCCAGGCGGCGAAGATCATCCCAGCGCTTACAGATACCAAGCCCAGGGTTAGCCTTTTGCCAGACCGTTTCATCAAAAGGATCATCATCCTTATCCAGGGTGAAGATGATGGCGAAAAAGGTATCGTCTTTTACCGCGCCTTCCACTTCGCTGTTATAACCACGCAGCACCTTAATGGCATAATCGCGCAGCTCGTAACAAATACCTTCTTTGTTAAAACCAGCTGTCGTTATGCCAAACAGAAGGGACTGCAATCGTGCGCCGGTTGCAGTCTCCAGAACGTCCCAGACATCACGGGTTTTATGCGCATGAAGTTCGTCGACGATGCCACAATGGATATTGAGACCATCCAGATTGTTGGCATCAGAAGAAAGCGGTTCAAACTTGGATGCTGTCTGCTCCTGGTAGATCGCCAGTTTATTGAATTCAAACAGTCGCCCCAGTGTGGGTTTCGCTTTTTTAACCATGTTTTTCGCATCTTCAAAAACGATGCGAGCCTGATCCCGCGTTGTCGCTGCGGAATAAACCTCTGCCCCGCCCTCACCATCGGCGCCAGCCATATAGAGACCAACGCCAGAGGATAATGTCGACTTGGCGTTTTTACGGGCTACCTCGTTATATGCCGTGCGAAACCTGCGGACCATCACAGGACGGCCACTGCCATCATTACGCAACACAACTTCGCCTGTTTCTTCATTTACCAGGGGGATAACAAAACCGAAGATGTTGATAAGAATGAAAACATGCCAGTCCATCAGCTCAATCGGCTGGCCTGCCAATGCTCCTTTAACATGAGGCACGAATTTATAGAAGTTGAGGATGTGCTGTGCGCGGGGCTCGCTGAAATAGATACCACGTTCTTCACCGTACTTCAGATCATCAAGAAAACGCTGGCAGGCGAGACGGACAAATTCACAAGTGATAACTTCACCGGCAACGACGCGTTCGGCGTAACGTATCCCATCGGAAACTTTAGCCATTAGTCCCTCGCTTTCATAAATTCAGCAATAAGATCAACTTCGCCCGGAGTTTTTGTACTTACTTTCGATCGACTGGCAGGCGTCATTCCGAACTCACCAAGCATGGCTCGCAGCCTTTTCCAGGCGTCGGCTTTCATAATTGCTGCCGGATGTGCCTTTATCATGACGTCACCAGTCTGCGTTTCAGTTCGGTACGTATACCCCTCAATCTCCAGCGTGTCGCAGTGATGTCTGTATTCGGTATACGCTTCCACAAGCAGTTCAAGGGCTCGCCCATCAAGCTGGGAGATCACATCGATGGCGTCCAACTCTTCAGCCATCCGCTTAAACCAGTACTTCCCCTGCTTGTCGAAATGCTTGGGAACTGGGGGAACCCCTTTAGGTGGCTGCGGCTCGTTATTGTTGATCGGTCGTTTGGAAGGGTTACCCCTCACCAAACGCAGATGGGTAGGGGTTTTCGGCGGTCCTGACATAATCGAAAACTCCTATTAATCATCAGTTGGGGAACCCCAAAAAAAGTTTTCTAACCTGCGGCGATGTGAAGAAAGGCTAGGCGGCGGTCCTTTGGGCGCCCGGTTACAGGGATTTGACCTCCCCCTCCCCTCCACATCCGTTGATGGTAATCATTATCATTTAAAGCGCTCGCGCCCTGTTTTCGAGCGGTGGCAAGGCCAGCACAGGCTTTCAAGGTTCGAATCATCATCGGTACCCCCATGAGCCTTAGCCTTGATATGGTCAACGGTTGTGGCCGCGACAGCGCGTCCAGTACGCAGGCAGTTCTGACACAGATGGTTGTCACGCTTCAGGATACGGGCTCGTTTGATATCCCACTTACTGCCGTAGCCACGCTCATGGCGACTCTTACCCTGCTGGTGCTGTTGCCAGCCCTCATTGCGATGCTGCTCACAGTAGCCTGAACGGTCAGTAGTCGTACCGGGACAACCTCGCTTGCGACATGCGCGAGGGATTAACGCTGGCATGGTTCAATCCTCACGGAACCGTAAAGCGTGTGCCGCTTCACTTCACCGTTCTCCACCGTCATAAAACCGCGCTCGTCGGGAACGGCTGCGATTACTTCGCCCTTCTCATCGTCAGCAGTGAAGACATGCTTAACCTCTACACCGTCGAGATAAACGGTGTATCGTTCCTGAGCGAGATTAATTTTTCTGCCGGGATCGTCATCTAATACAGTGAGACGCATATGACCTCCTGCTATTTAAATCCCAAGAAGGCGACGGAGTTTACCGTTACTTTTGAAATCTCTTTCTACCGCCACTAAAGCCTGCTGTACACCTTCGTTAGCAGCGTTCTTCATAGCATCTCGCAAGCGCTCAACCTCTTCATTGGCTGCCAGAGCATTCCGCAGAACCTCTTCAATGTTTGCATGAATACTTATTTCATTGGTGCTGATGGTTACCTTGTTCTGCACCGGTTCATCGCGCTGGATACCAAGGTTGATGTTGTAGATATTGGTCACCGGCTGAGGTGTTTCGATTGCCGCTGCGTGGATCGCACCATTGGCGATAGTGGCGTCGTTGATGAATGGCACTCCATTGCGAATAAGTTCGAAGGAGACGGTGTCACGAATGCGCTGATCCAGCTCGTCGATTGCCTTCTGTGCAGCGGAGGTATAAATATCAACGCCAAGCGTCACCGAAGCGCAATATTGCTGCTCACCAAAGCGCGTATTGACCAGGTGTTCTACGGCAAATTTCTGCCCTTCTGATGTCAGAAAGGTAAAGTGATTTTCTTTCTGGTATTCAGTTGCTGTATGCCTGGTTTCAGCAAAACCCAGCTCGCGTAATTCAGCGGCACCAGATTTAGACGGCAGGTCACCTGACAGCAACGCGCCACGGAAAAAGAGCGCATAAAGCACTTCATTAGCAGCGCCAGATAGCGTAATAATTTTGTTACTCATGGTATTTTTCCTTTTACATGTGGATGTGTGATACGCATAAAAAAGCCTCGCAATTGCGAGGCCTGGGGTTATTTGTATCGCGACCCACTACCTGTGAATGACAAACAGAGATTTACATTTAGGGCAAAGTAACGCCTGTTGTTGGCGTACTTTCGTGGTCGAGTGTGTGGATTTATGTCCGCATATCGGGCACATGACAGTCGTATTGGCTGCAAGCCCAACACGCTGCATTGCATAATCGAAAAATGACATGGTGGTTAACCTTTCAATGAATGGGGCTTATTATACCATGCATAGTTCAATTATTAATCAATCATCATCGCATGCTTGATGCCATTTAGCTTTGTCGCAGGCACTCAGTGAATGCCTGCTGTAATGCTATTGCCGTTCCTGTTCGATCCGGCGTATTCCTGCCAGTTGGTTATTCGCTTTTTCAATAGCAGCCAGCAACGGCTTAATCCATAGAACAGCCTGGCAATATGTCAGGGTGCTGGCGGTAGTGGCGTTATCACTGGCTGCGTCAGCGCTCCCGGAATCGGTGTGCATTGCCCCGGTACGTAAACGGTTCGCGTAGTCGAGCAACCCACCAGCGACATCAGCAGGAACAGGCAGGTCACAAGTTTTTTCACGTCGAAGAATCTCCCGGTATTCGATGACAGTCTTTTCGGTACCTGCATCGATCAACGAATTAAGGCGGCTGGCATTCTCAGCCACCTGATTGAAGCGGTTGAAGTTGAAAGCCTGCACCGCGATAACCCGTCCCTGTAGCGCGTTATCATGCTCCAGAACTCGCTTATCGCTTTGCGCTGTGCTCAGGTCAGCCTGGCTGTTTGCCAGCAGAACACCGAGAATAGCGACAGCGCCAACGACAATAACCACCGCGATAATTACCAGCCACCAGCGCCATGACGTTTTCAGTGATGCTAGTAGAGCTTCAATCATGATTCTTTCACCGAACTGGTGCCATTCATCAACGGTAACATGCGGCTATCCCTCGGCTCGTTAACCGGCCAACGATAACCCGTCACGCGGGAACGTGAGAATGCACGAATATTGATAGCGTCGGACTGATTACCACCGAGGACCATCAGGTCACCATTCTGGTGCTGCCCGACCACAAATCCGACATGGCCGCCGCCGTCGCGACTGAATACCACCACACATCCATAGGCTGGCTCGCGAAGTTCGACGCCCCAGTTGAGATAGGATTTTGCAGACTCGAAACGGGTGGATTTGATTCCGACGCGCTCAAGCATCGACCCGACGTAAGCGGCACACCAGGGCGTTTCATCATCTTTAATTCCACCTCGTTTAATGTCCTTCCAGAACTGGAGGATTAACGGATTGTGTCGCGGGCCTTTAATTTCCATCTGCCCCATGTATTTACGGGCTTCCACCAGCCAGCGCGGTTCATTGCTGATTGTCATCGTTCACCCCTGCCCTTTTTCTGAGTGCGCTGATAGCGATCTCGCGCAGTTTGTCCACGCCAACGAATCCAATCACACCGCCAACAAACGGTGATATCGATACCGGAAGTCCGACCACATCAAGCGCACTGGTGATACATAAAGAAAGAGCGCCACAAAGGACGCCCTCAAGCCATTTATTCTTACGGGTGGCACCGTCATATATCAGGCGACCGTAGGCAATGAGGCCAGCAAACAACGCCCCCGATATCTGGGGCCAGGAGTTGTTCAGGCCGTTCAGTACCTCTGCCCAGAAGTCAGGAGTTTTTTCGTTCATTTTCATAGTCTCTCACCTCCGATAGTACGGATGGCGCTGTGTGTGATGAAAGGGTCAGGCCCTCGGGCTGGATTTAACAACGAAGCATGTCGATGATGATTCCCGTGAGCCTGAAATAGAAAAGGCCACGCAAATGCGCAGCCTGTAACCAGAAATCAATATTGTCTTTACATCAATTTTTCTTAAGGTTAAATTCTTCTGACAAGTTGATGAAAGACAACTTGAATATTAGCTATTTGTTCTCTGTTATGCCCGCAACCCAATGCGGGCTTTTTTTCGCCCTGCTAAAAGTTCCACCGTTGTGAGCCTTTTTGCTATGCAATAATGGATGCGTGGTGCCGGGTGTCTCCCGGTGATCCTTTGGCTGACAACCCATGCCTCACGAACATTTCACAACGGGATATAGAAAAGGCCGTGCATTTGCATAGCCCTGAAAGATGTTTATGCTTTATTAATTCGCTGGAATATCTGGCATGGCGCGATCCATAGAAGAGCTAATTAACGCCTTAATAGCGTTGCATACCTGATAAAATCCACCCAGCTGAGATGAGACAGAAAAACGGGAGACGTCGTCTCCTGAGCCTACTTCAGCATAAAATGATGAGTTCTCATACCAGAGTGAGATGCTTACGCCCTGCCTGTAGCCACCTGTTAGCGGAGAATCATCAAGAGTGGTTGCAATCACGAAATTCAAGTGGTAACGGCTGTCCATATTGAGTTGGGGGATTAAGACAGGAAAGAACTTCCCCTCCTCCTCCCAAATACCAATGTCCACATAAGGCCATCTTGTTCCGTCAGAACCAGTCCACTCACGAGATGTAAGATCAAGAGAACCTGAATACTCTCGTAGTAGTTCGCTCCCCTTCTCCTGAAGTTTATCCTGTAACTTCCATTGCGCCTCGACCAGTTTAGTGCGTTTTTCTTTCAGATCCTTAAATGTTAATTCCATGCCACTCTCCAGACAACTTTTGAAAGGAATCTGCATAGTAACTCACCCTGAAAGCACATGGTTATATTTCACTTACACTGAGTGCGAAAAACAAAAACCCCACCATTTCTGGCAGGGCTTCGATTGTTAAGCTGTGTGTCGAAGTGACCACTCTTAACACGTTACATTACTTTTTGCGGACCGCAATAATGTTTTTTATTATTAAAACAGGTATTTTATGGAAAAAAATCAAACCATAGCGAGCAAATAGTGACCAATACTACTTCTTTTCAGATCTTCTATGATGCAGAAGACACTGAATTGGCACAGCATAAAATTGATGCAAAAACACTTAGCATTTCCATAGGTTCTATGGCTGATTTAATTTCAGCCGCCGATAAACGGCTTAACGACGGTCAACAAACTGTGAAGTTGATGGTGACAAACCCGGCCGAGGCTGGCTCTCTCGGCGTATCCTATACGATGATGGAACTTGTCCCACATGCAATCAATGTTGCGAAAGTGATCGGATTGACAGGGTTAGCCGGCGCAGCAATTGGTGCACCTGCATTATCGTTAATTCGACAGTTGGGAAGTAAGAAAGTCATTTCCATCACGAAACGAGCAGGTACAAACCAATCCGTTCTTGAGCTCGAAGGTGAAGAGATTGTTTGTCATGATTCTGTAGCAAAGCTAGTGACTGATCCAGAAATTAGGAATGCTTTAGTGAACGTTGTGCGCGCACCTTTAGACGGGAAAGAAGGCGCAGTGTTCAAAGTTCTGAATGAAGACGGTATCGAAGTCGTCCGCCTGGAAGGTGAAGAAACTGAGGAAATAAAACCACTTCCCAGGGGCACTTTGCTGGAAAAAGAAGAATCAGTGGAAGAAGTAAACGTAAGATTCGTCCAAATAAACTTTGAAGGAACAAAAGGTTGGAGGATTGAGTACCTCGGAGAGGAACATGCAGTTTCGTTTGAGGATCAACTTTTTATACATCAAGTCCAAAATGGGATCGTTAGTTTCACCAAAGAAGATTTGTTTGTCGTTGACCTCAAAACAACAAAAACTTTCACTGCACGTAATGCTTCAACCAAGTATGCTATAACCAAAGTTAAGCGAAAACGCCCTGCTGAGGCTTGATTAACGTGGCATTAAACTTGCAGATAGCGCAACTGATCTTCTGGATAGGAGTGATTATGATCATTCCTACCTTTAGTCGTTTCTGCTATTCGGCATCTGCTTTGCTATGGCGTCGATTGTTTCCTACCAGGACCTTTGAGTTCCGGTATCACGATGAAGATACTGGTACAACTAAAACACTCATAGTTAAGGTGCCAAGAAAAAACGGCAAAATGCTTACCAGCCTTATTGATGAGGCTATTTCGGAGAATTCAAAACCAAAATGAGTTCTCAAAGTAAAGGTTTAAGTACTGGAAAAGCGACACTTTCCACTGGTGGTTGGGGAGCAATACTCAGCGTTTTAGTTGGTGCAGTTCTTACAGACCCCAACAGCGTGTGGAGGACGGTTGCTTATGCCCTTGTGCCTGGTGTTGCTGCTGTCCTTACCTACGTGATGAATTGGTTCATTTCTAGGCATGGGTTTGAATCACCAGAAGATGCAGCTAAACGAGCGAAGTGTAAACGAGATTTAGCTGAGATCGAAAAACAGCTAAGCTCAGAGCATTTAACCCCTGAAATTGAAGCCAGGCTGATGCAGGCAAAGGCCAAGACAATTGAAATACTCGTTTCTATTGGCAGCGACTCTATCCTTGAAGCCTCATCACGTTCGAGCCAACTACCAGATACTGCCGGGCCTCAAGGCTAACCGGCAGTCTTGATTTTAACAATCAATCATCCATGTCAAGTCGAATATCAAGCATAGCCAAACATCCGTCTATAAATCCTTCTGCCATCTGTATCTCGATGCGTATCAATTTCTCATCTTTTTTACGCGCTTTCGCAATCTTCCTCTTAGATATTCCGTATAGGTAGTGGGCAACAAGAAGTGAATGCTCATATGGTTTTCGGTTTTTCAATCGCGCCAGGCACCCTTCGATGATCAGCGCATCATCGTCAGTACAAGACGGTCGGGAGCTACCTATTTGCGGCAACAGCCCTTTAAATCCTGCAGCTATAGGAGAATAGTCCACGCCAGAACTATCACTGGCAGCCCACCCGCCCCATCTTTCGAGTAACATTTGAATATCACGCATCACTTTTCTCCATACACTTAAGCTTTCGCAATTACGCCGATCGCCAGCGCCCGATCCATA
>OAUX01000827.1_pt1 | contig 11147 bp, 20 predicted proteins | sample 1501311 | NCBI WGS metagenome assembly OAUX01 (sample SAMEA2580066, study PRJEB22360) | human gut metagenome | reverse complement strand
GATAATATTTTCCAACCATGATCAAGCAAAAGATTTACAAGCTCTGTTTCACTAGTATCAATTTTTTCAACTCTATCAACATCATAATTCAGCAACATAATCACCTCACTTTTACGAATAGTATAACAAAGAATAGGAGCAAAAATATATGAGTAACGATTTAACACAAATGACACAACGATCTTTAGATGAACAAGTCATCGGAAATTTAAATAGATTGCAAGAGCAAGGGTTAGAAATGCCACCAGGCTATAGCCCGCAGAATGCTTTGAAAAGTGCTTTCTTTGAACTAACCAACAATTCAGGAGGAAACCTTCTTCAGTTGGCAGCTAACAATCCAGAAACTAAAACATCTATTTCTAACGCCTTGCTTGATATGGTCATCCAAGGATTATCGCCAGCTAAAAAACAATGTTATTTCATCAAATATGGAAATAAAGTTCAGCTTATGCGCTCATATTTCGGAACCATGGCTGTATTAGATCGAGTAACTGGAGGGGCAGATATCACGCCTGTTGTAGTAAGAGAAGGCGATGTATTTGAAATTGCTATGGATGGTCCCGACTTAGTTGTTGCTAAACATGAAACGTCCTTCGAAAACCTAGACAACGACATTAAGGCTGCTTATGTGGTTATTAAGCTAGCAAATGGTAAAGAAGTAACAACCGTCATGACAAAGAAACAAATTGATAAGTCATGGAGCAAAGCAAAAACAAAAAATGTTCAGAATGATTTTCCAGAAGAAATGGCAAAAAGAACTGTCATCAATCGAGCTGCTAAATTTAATCAATACTAGTAACGATAATGATTTATTTGTGCAAGCCGCTAAAGACACACTCGAAAATGAATTCGAACGAAAAGATGTGACACCAGAGCGAGAAGAGCAAGCTGCGGTACTTGAAGAAAAACTATTTTCCAACAATAAAAAAGCTGTTGATCAAGAAAAAGATAATGAACGAATTACACGTGTGGCTGATGTAACAGAGCAACCAGATATTGAACAAGCCAAACCAATTGAAAAAGAAGATTTAACGAAAGCGGCGGACCGAATTTTAGAAGAGCCAGTTCAGGAAACTTTAGATGTGATGGCTGGTTATGAAACCAATCAGAAAGAGAGTGAAGCTGATGTCTCAACGATTGAAGAAGACGATTATCCTTTCTGATGAAAATTATTATTCACAAGAAGCGGACCTAGCTTATATGTCTGTCTCTCAATATAAAAAATTTCTTGAATGTGAAGCTGCAGCTCTTGCCAAGTTAAAAGGCGAATGGACACCAGAGAGTGATCAAAAAGCATTGCTAGTTGGTAATTATGTTCATTCTTACTTTGAATCACCAGAAATTCATGAAGCATTTAAAGAAGAAAATAAAAGCAAGATGTTTTCTTCAAGAAAACCGTTTGGCCTACTGAAAGATTTCCAAATTGCGGAGCAGATGATTGAAAGATTAAAACAAGAAGAAGCCTTTTTAAATATTTATCAAGGTGAAAAAGAAGTGATCGTCACAGGTGAAATTGGTGGTGCAATGTGGAAAGGGAAAATTGATTGTTTGAATTTAGAAGAAAAGTATTTTGTAGACATCAAAACAACCAAAGATATGCATGAGAAGAAATGGGATGAACATTTAAACAGAAAAGCAAACTTCATTGAACGCTTCGGTTACGTGTTACAAATGGCTGTTTATTGCGAACTGCTTCGACAACAATATGACAAAAATTTTCTTCCTCTCATTGCAGCTGTTTCGAAACAAACACCTAGTGAAGCAAAACTCATCACTCTTAGTGAAGAAAAAATGATTTACGAATTAGAAGAATTAAAAGAAAACATCGAGCATGTTGTGCGAGTGAAAAATGGTGAGGAAGCACCAGTTAGTTGTGGAATTTGTGAATATTGTAGAGGACACAACAAAATTACAAATTTTACCAGTATGGACGATTTATAGGAGGTGCATAACGAATGAATACTGGATATATAAAATTGTATCGAAAAGTGACTAATTCATTCGTTTGGACCAACGCTAATATGTTTAAACTTTGGTCTTTATGTTTAATGAAGGCGAGCCATAAAGAAAGTAGATTTATTTTTAATGGTCAAGAGATAGCCGTGTCCAGCGGTCAATTCGTCACAGGGCGCGCCGTTATTGAGAAAGAGTTCAATGAAGGTGTTCCACGTGACCAACAGATTGTCGGGCGTACGTTATGGAGATGGTTAAAAAAATTTGAAAACGAGCAAATGTTGTCCATCTCATCAACCCCGAAATACAGCGTTATAACAATAAATAATTGGGATGACTATCAAGTCAATGACCAACAAGTGTCCAACAACCGTCCAACAAGTGTCCAACAGTTGTCCACATACAAGAATGAAAAGAATGAAAAGAATGAAAAGAATGTTGTAGTAGTAGAAGAGCAGCAGTCAGTTTTTCAACTTTATCAATCAATTTTCGGAATGCTAAATTCGGTCACTACTCAAAATTTAGAGTACTGGTGTAATGATTTATCAACTGAATTAGTAAGTGAAGCTTTAAAAATTTCCGCAAAATCAAATGCTAGAAATTTCAAATATACAGAAAGCATTTTGAGAAATTGGGAACAAGAAGGCGTTAAAACTTTAGATGATGTAAAAGCTTTAGCCGTAAAAAGAGAACGTAATACAACCAAGCAACAGAAATCAAACACAGGTCATTCAGATTACGATGATCTTGGATTTTAGGAAGTGAAAGAATGAAGTCGGCATCAGATGGATTTTCAAAAATGATTAAAACATTGCTTTATATCACACCTGATCCATGTCCAGATTGCGGAGGAAATCTTTATGCTTGGCGTGCAAAAAACAAGGATGGGTCCGATAGATGTCCGCCAACTTGCATGGAATGTGGCTATAAAGCACGCAAAAAAGCAGAAGACCTTGAAACAGAAAAAATGTTTAACGATAGTTTGAAAGCTAGAGCGATTAATTACCTGAAATATAGCTCGCTTTATACCGACAAAAATTTAATTAATTGTCGTTTTAAAACTTACAAAACAGTAGACACAGAAACCAAGCTTGCTTTTGAAATTGCCAATCGTGCCACAACTGAAATTCTTTTGAATAAACCAATTCATATGATTCTTTCAGGCAAAAGCGGTGTTGGTAAAAGTCATTTAGCTATGTCAACGGCTTGGGAAGTGTTGGAGAAATCAAACTATGATAAACGCTGCCTGTTCATTAGCTATGCGGAACTCTTAGAACAACTAAAATTTGCGATGAAAGATGAACAAGCCAGAAAGACAATAACAGGAACCTTAATGGCAGAGATAAAAAGCGCTGATTTAGTTGTTTTGGACGATTTAGGGGCCGAGTTAGGAGTTAAAGGGAATGACAGTACCAACTTTAACAATGACACCTTAAATCGCATTGTAGAGGCTCGGCAGAATAAAGCAACAGTATTTACAACGAACTTAACAGGTAAAAAAATGAGTCAAGCTTATGGGGAGAGAATCCTTTCTCGCATCATGAGTAATTCACAAGGTTTTGTGATGAAAATTGAAGGGACATCAGACAAACGAGTAGCAGGCATCTGAAATGTTATTTTTAGCGAATATATTCAGCGTAGGACAGTTTTACAATCAAGCGGATATAAATAGATGTAAAGAAAGAAAAACGGCTTAAAACGCATTTTAAAGCCTTAAAAACAAATCGATAGAAAGGGGAATCATTCAATGCCGTATGTAGTAAAAATTTCAGCCTATCTTGGTAAAGATGGTTGGCCAGTAGCTAATTTAAAAGATGCTGTGCTATTTGAGCAAAAAGAGACAGCAGCTATCGCAACAATCGTATCTGGCGGAACCGTTTCAGAAGTAAAGGAAGCCATTATAATGCCAGAAAAATCGAAGAAACATATAGGAAAAGCTATCAAACGGGGTGCTAAGAAGGAACTAACCGAAAAAGCAACCAAAAGTAATCAAGCCTGGATGAAAGGGGCTAAATAAGAATGAAGTGTGTTAGATGTCAAGATCAGCGTGTGATTTGGGGAAAAGATAGATTTAATTATGCAACGCCCGTTCCATGTCCTGAATGCAATAAAGATGGAAAAGCAGTTCGAGCAGAAACCGAGATCAAAGAAATGGAGTTGAAACAATGCAATCCCCAACAGCCCTGAATAAGCGAGGAAATAAAGTCACGATTGATGGTTACACATTTGATAGCCAGAAGGAAGCTAACTTTTATACAAAGTTTGTCAAAAATTGTGGGTTACCTTTTGAAGTTCATCCGCGTTTTAGACTAACCGAACTTACACCAACTGCGGATGGTATAGGCAAAATTTCGGCGATAGCTTATTCACCTGACTTCATCATAAAAAACTTAGATGGGAGTTGGAGACATGTCATTGATATTAAAAACTCTTTTGGCGTGTATGGTATTGACCAATCCGTTAAGCTTCGTTTTCGTCTATTTGCCCTTCGATATGGTCATCCAGTTGAAGCGATTGTTGTTCGTGCTAGAGATTTTAAAGTGATCACTCAAGGTGTAACTAAGCCTTTAAACGAAAAAAGACCATTCATAACCGATAATTTCGATTACGAATGGAAAGATGCAACTAATTATTAAACGAAAGTAGGAAAATAAAATGACAAAACAAGTAAATTTTAGACCAGAAGTGAAAAAAGTGACATCTAAATCAAACGGAAATATCGAAGTGTTATTAGTGGTTAGCAACGCTTCATTAAAAGGAAAATATGAAAGTTTAAACGAATTTTTAGGCAAAACAGTATCAACGACCATCGAACCAGAAACAGTAGAATACAAGGTACCAGTTAACAAACAGACCAATAAGCCGAATGTCGAATATATTGTGAATAACGACGGAACAGTTGAAGTTCTAAAAGAAGAACAAACTTCTTTAGAAATGGGCGATGATGTGCAAGAAGTCGAAGAAGTTGCTGTGCAAGTATCGAAAGAAACTATTGACGAATTCATCAAGAAGGCAACAACTATCGAATGGCCAGAATCAGTAACAATCAACGTTCGTGGCGTGTTGCATCGAATCGATGAAGGGGAAGCGCTAGAAGAAATTGCAGCTGATCATGAAGTTTCAGTTGATAATCTAATCAATCAAGTAGAAATCGCACGACAACATTTTGCGCCATTTGCTGATTCTTGGAGCAAAAACAAAGAGAACATCATTTTCCCAGAAAAGACAGTTGAAGATGATGAAGAAGAAATCGAAGAATAATCTCGTAGAAAGTGAGTGTTCATTTTGCTTGAGATTTATTATACGCCAACATCCGCAATTATTGCGGATGCATTGGCTAAAACATATGAAGTCGTTTCTTTAGAAACAGCTAGAAATATTGCCAAGAAATTTAAAGCTAGTTTGAAGCAGAAAACAGACCTTTATGTAATTGAAAGTATTTTGATTGATGCTGGTTATAAAAATGAGCCAGTGAATTTATAGAAGGGAGTGGAGGTTTGGTCGACCACAAAGAATTCTTTACTCCTTTGAAATTATGGAACTAACAACACAAAAAATAAATGAACTATTAGGTGTTGACGATGCCTACAAAGCGCCAGAAGCGCTCATGAATATATTGAAAAATAAAGATGCTGTTAGAAAACTGTTTGAAAAATTTCTAGCCATCGAAACAGATTTAAGCTTCGATTGGTTTCACGAATATTTTCAAGACGAGCATGCCGATCGGAAAGTTAAGAAACAAGATTTTACGCCAAACTCAGTTGGAAAAGTGTTGTCACTGATTTTAGGCCATTCAGAGTCAACGTTAGATGTCGCAGCAGGTACTGGCGGATTAACGATAAAAAAATGGTGGAACGATGGACAACCAACAAATAACGAGTATCTTTGCGAAGAGCTATCAGATAGAGCAGTACCATTCTTACTATTTAATTTAATGATTAGGGGGATGAAAGCTCAAGTGATTCACGGTGATAGCCTAAGTGGCGTGACAAAAAAAGTATATAAAATTTCAGATTACGAATTAACAGAAATAAACGAAGAATTAGCAATTGAAAAGGTAGGTGCTGTGATTTCGAATCCGCCCTACTCAGCAAAATGGGATGCTAGTCCAACGTTGCTCGATGATCCAAGGTTTAGTCATTACGAAAAGTTAGCACCAAAAACAAAAGCAGATTTTGCATTCTTGCTACATGGTTTTTATCGTTTAAAAGATTCGGGGACAATGGCAGTTGTCTTGCCGCACGGTGTTCTTTTCCGTGGTGCCGCTGAAGGTGTTATTCGTAAAAAATTATTAGAAGATGGCAGTATTGATGCAGTTATTGGATTGCCTGCTAACTTATTCTTTGGCACGTCAATACCAACGGTAATAATTGTTTTAAAGAAAAATAGACAAACACGTGATGTCATGTTTATTGATTCTAGCAAAGAATTTGATAAAGGAAAAAATCAAAACTCTTTATCAGACGATCACATCAATAAAATTATTCACACATATAAAGAACGAAAAGACATCGAGAAATATGCTCATTTAGCTAGCTATGATGAAATAACAGAAAATGACTTTAACTTGAATATACCAAGATTTGTAGACACATTCGAAGAAGAAGAGCCAATCAATCCATTCGAGTTATTAGCAGATATAAGAAAAACGAATGAAGAGCTAGCTAAAGCAGAAAAAGAACTTGTCTCAATGCTAGATGAGTTAGTCGTTGATACTGATGAATCAGGAGTGTTAATTCAAGCAACAAAAGAGGTGTTCGGAAATGGCTAAAAATTCAAAACAAACAGAGAGAACCTTTGCCAGTTATTTTGCTGAATGGATTGCAACTTATAAAGAAGGAGCAATTGCAGAAATATCAGTCAATAAGTATTACTATGCGTTAGATTTTATTTTACAAACAATACCGTCGTTAAAAATAAAGGATTTAGACAGACGTGCCTATCAGAATGTGTTGAACGAGTACGCAAAAACACACGAGCGACAAACAACAATGGACTTCCACCATCAAGTGAAATCATGCATCCAAGACATTTTCCATGATGGGTTGATAGAAAGAGATCCAACGTATAAAGCAGTAATAAAAGGACGTCCACCAGTTCGAAAGAAAAAGAAAAAATTTCTACAGAAAGAAGAACTAAGAAAGCTTATAAGTTCATTGGACTTAAGTCCCGAAATTAGTATTGACTGGTTTATTTTAATTATAGCAAAAACGGGTCTGCGTTACGCCGAAGCATTAGCTTTAACGCCAGCGGATTTTGATTGGTCGGCTCGCACACTAAGAGTAAACAAGACATGGAACTACAAAAGCACCCAAGGCGGCTTTAAGAGTACGAAAACAACGAGTTCAGAACGAACAATCAGCATAGATTTTCAAATTGTTGGTCAGTTTCAACTAGTGATTAAAGATTTGCCAGCAAATGAACCGATTTTCGTTGAAAAATTTGAAGATGGTTCTTATAAAAGACAATTCAATTCAACTTACAACCATTTTCTAGTTAGCGAATGCAAACACTTAGGAATAACACCTATCAGTTTACATGGATTACGTCACACGCATGCAAGTGTATTGCTTGCTGCTGGAGTATCGATTCATAGTATTTCTGCTCGTCTTGGTCATGCGAATATAGGTGTTACACAAGAAACTTATGCACACGTATTGGACGAGTTACAAAGAAAAGACGATGAAAAAATGATGGGCGCATTAATGCAGTTAGCTTAAACGAGGTGAATCAATACATGGCTAAAAAATGGACAGAAGATGACGACATTTATTTAGAATATTTTGTTTTTGAAGGCGACACTTTAGTAGAAGAAGCTGCTGATTTTTTAGGTAGAAGCTTTGGTGCTGTTTGTATGAGGCTAACAGAATTGAGAAAAAAAGACCCAGAAGTGCGTTATTTAAAGCGTCGTTGGTCTAAAAAAGAAGATGATTTTCTACGTAGAAACTACAGGTCCATATCAACAAATGATTTAGCGTTAGCATTAAATAGAACTACTGAAGCAGTTAAATCTAGAAGAGCATTTCTCGGTTTGACTTTGATACGACCAATAACGCCAAGAAAAGAAGAGATACTTGAATTGATTAAGAAAGGTTATTATAGACCACAAATAGCAAAAACTCTCAATATAGATGAAAAATCACTTAGTAAATTTTTAAAGATAAACAATATATATTGTCCTGCTGTACCTTATGAAAAACGAACAAAAGAAGCAAAAAAATATATTTACAAACAATACAGATAAAAACATATCGCAATCACAACTAGATGCTGAAAGATGCCTTCGAAAAAATAAATTATAGAAGGAGGTGAGGGGTTTCTTCTCTTACCACCGAAACATCAAGCAAATAACTCAGCTCAGCTTCTACTTTTATATCTTTGAATAGGCGGTTCCAAGATATAAAAATATAGAGGGCAGCTAGCGAGCATGCCGGATAGTGTGCCATGACCTAGTCTTTCAGCATCTAGCTGTGATTGCGATATAAGTTTCTGTTTAGAAAGCGAGTTAAGAAGATGATTCCAAAGCTTAGAGCGTGGGACGATATTAACGAAAAAATGATTTATGACTTTTACAGAGAAAAAATCGAAAAAGTTGACGGTTGGTATAAAGGTGAATTAGTCGTTAGAAATAAAAATGAAATTCACTGTGATTTATTGTATTCGTCAAAGGAGGAATATCTTTTCAGACATGTTAAAGAGTTGCCACTGATGCAATCTACTAGCTTGAAAGACAAGAACGGCGTTGAAATTTTTGAGGGTGATATTGTTCAGTATCGAGATGGAGAATATAGCTACCTAGGTATCGTTAAAAGAGACTGTTATCAATTTTTTATCGATGGAATAGAACCAGATGACAACTATGATTTTATTGATGTTTCTAATACTTTTGATGGAACTAGTTCTTTAGAAATACTCGGAAATATTCACGAGAACCCAGAGCTATTGGAGGTCGCAGAATGAGCTTTAAAGAAGCTTTCAAAGATGAATATATTGAAATTGACATAAGTAATAACGAAGAAGCAAAAGCTTTCTTTGAAGAAAATGTATATAAAAGGGAAAGAGAAATATTAAAGAAGTCAGAGGGCTTGTTTAAATGTATTGAGGAGGAAGCGGAATGAGTGATTATTTAGATCGAATAAAAAAGATAATGGAGATTAAATCAAGAGCCGAAGCGCTAGAGGTTATGGAAGAAGCTTTAAATAGAGGATTTAAATATGTAGTCAGAGACTGCGACAGCGAGTATCTTTCCTTCTTTTCCTTAAAGCCTAAAAAATATATGGACCTAGGTTCGTGGGGATATGTTAATGAAAATGCACAAGGTGCATTGCCATCAACAGTAATTCTAAGAAATACAGATATTACTGAGATTTCATGGCGAAATAAACAACCGATCATAATTACTGAATTTTTGAAGTATCAAAAAGCTGGACTAGAAGAGGAACTTTTCAGAGTGGAGGAAGTAAATGAGTAATTTAAGCGAAATTAACGATTTAGCATTTGATTTAATGCACAATGTGCTTAGTCAAGAAGAGCAGTTCGAAATCGGGAAAAAATTATATAATTTGTCAATTAAAACAGAGATTACTCAATCACAGAAGTGGCATTTAGATGTGCTTATTAAGTCGTATCAACAAAATAAAGACAGTCAAGGCTATCCTTTCTACATTTCTTTGCAAGATTATTTTAAGAGAGATGATGGACCAGAAATCGAAGATGTGGAATTTAAGCAAGTCTTACAAGCATTTAGCCAGTGGTCCTTGGAACAGGAGGAAGCGGAATGAGTTATGAAAATTACAAAAATTGTGTTGAAGAGGTAAAAGACAAGAACGGTAAAGTAATTAAATATCATGACGTTGTTCGAACGTTACGAGGTGAAATTTTATTAGTCGGTTTTGGAGTAAATCACCATCATAAAACAAAAGGTTTGAATGCCTTTAATAATTTTATTGGTGCTCATGATTGGTTAGATGTTTACCCAGATGGAGAATTAGAAATCCTAGGAAATGTTGACTTTTTTGGGAGGGGCAGCGATGAATAAACAAGAATTTATTGAAACGTTAGAAAGTTTAGAACGTGATTCATTCAACGAAAATTACAACGAAGGATATGATCAAGCAGTTCGTGACTGTTTAGCTGTAGCAAAACAACTAGACGAACCGAAAAAAGTCGTGGTACCGAAGTTCATGGCGGATTTTATAGAAGACGGCAACAATTACGATAAAATAGCGTTCTTAGTACATCAGAAGTATTTAGGTATCAACTCGCTCATGAGAGAATGTCCTGTTAAAGACTGGCTTATGTCTGTTGACTATGAAACTGTATTAAGTTTAGTCAACGGCTACGAAGTCGAGAAAGATCAATTGTATAAAGTAGTTATTGACCATAAATATTTAGTGCAACTTTTTAGTGGTAGAACTGATGCTAGACTTGTTGAGTATGAAGAACTAACAAATTGGCACGATTCAGCATATAAACTTACTGAATCAGTAATCAAATCAATTGACGAGCGATATTGGCCGTTTGCTGTGAAGGTAGAAGGTGAATAAATGAAACGCAACTGGAAAAGAGCAATAAATAAATTTAGTGGTATTGCATTAATGATTCTTGTAGCAAAAGCAACCGTGAGCCATTTCGTGTGTGGAAATGACATAACAAGCAGTGATCTCGTTTATTTCCTTTCATGCTCGTTTATTTTGGGATTGGGGCTATATTTAGGAGGTTCCAGCGTATGAGTTATCCAGAAGTTTATATCATAGGAAGGCAAGTCGATGGCGTTTATGTTGAATACTTACATGGAGCAGAGCAAGCCGATTTATTTTTCGATTATACGATAGCTCGTGATGAAAGAAATCATATGAATAAAACCAATACAAAAGATGGCGAATGGAGAATTTTAAAATACGGGAGGCCAATTACATTGGAGTTTTAACTTATTGCAACTTTTTTACAATAACTAGCCGATTTTTTGCAAACAAAAAGCCAGCCGACCAATGGCTGACTAATGTGGTAGTTAGCACTTTTCCCAAGTAAAGTGCTAATAGTGCCAACAAATAAGGTTGACATTGTGTCTCTGGTGGAGACAGGAACTATCGATAACTGTTTTCCGCCAGTTATCATAGAAAAGGAGAAATTTATTTCAGAAATAAAATCCCCAAGAAAGTTAAAGTGATTATACCATTGAAAAATAGATTTGA
>OAUX01000826.1_pt1 | contig 11150 bp, 7 predicted proteins | sample 1501311 | NCBI WGS metagenome assembly OAUX01 (sample SAMEA2580066, study PRJEB22360) | human gut metagenome | reverse complement strand
TGCGGATGCGAGGGGAAGGGGGGGGGGGGGGGGGGGGGGGGGGGAGCCATAAGCGGGTGACCTTTCTGTGGCGCGGCGCGCGGGATAACGTCTTCATTCTCGGCTCTCCGGCGGGGGATCACGATCCGCTGTTCCGTCTGGGCAACAGCGACGTCTGGTTCCGCAGCTACGTGGTCCCCGCTGATACGGTGATGCAGTACAAGCTCGCCCCCGATGTGCCGATCGTTGAAGGCTCTGCCCGCGATCAACGCCGCGCCATCCTGGTAAGCGCGCAGGCCGATCCGCTTAACCCGAATAGCTTTGGGGAGCAGAAGACCGATCGCTGGAATCGCTATTCTCTGCTCGATCTCAGCCCGGCGCGCTACTGCTCCGTTCGGGCTACGGCACAGCCGCTGTTACACGGGACGTTGAGCCGCCAGAGGCTGAGCAGCAACATCCTCGGCAATGCCCGCGACGTGATGATCTACCAACCGCGCGGCGCACAGCCTGCACGCTGGACGCTCATCCTTTTCGACGGACAGGTTTATCAGGACGAATACCATTTTGCCAACGTGCTGGACGGTCTGATTGCCCGACATCACCTGCCTCCGATTAACGTGGTGTTTATCGACAGCCTCGATCACGCCCGTCGCGGCAACGAGCTGCCGCCGAACCCGGATTTTGCTGACTTTATGGCGCACGAGCTGCTGCCGTGGCTGCGGGGGAAGGGCATCGGCATGCAGCGGCAGAAAACCGTACTGGCAGGATCAAGCTACGGGGGAATTGCCTCTTCATGGGTGGCGCTGCGCTATCCGCGCCTGTTTGGCAACGTGCTGAGCCTTTCCGGTTCTTACTGGTGGGCGCCGGAAGGTGACGCTCCCGGCTGGCTGACGCGCCAGTACCAACAGTCTCGACCGTATCCGGTGCGTTTCTGGTTACAGGCCGGGAAGTTTGAAACCACGGGGCCGGGCGGCGGCATCTATCGCACCACGCAGGATTTTGAACAGATGCTGAGGAATAAAGGCTACCGCGTCAGCTTCCACCCCTCATCCAGCGGCCACGACTACGCGGCCTGGTGTGAAGCGCTGATCCACGGGATGCGCGATCTCACTGGCTTACGACGCCAGTGAAAACCAGCGGCGCCAGATGAAACGCAGGACAAAGAATTCGATGGCGCCGAGCACCAAAAACCACAGACAGAACAGAATGGTGTACAGCTGATTCAGATCGACCATATGAAAGGTCTGAACCAGCTTCTGCGCCAGCACCAGACCCAGCGACGGCGCGGGTAACAGCAGGCAGGAGAGCAGGGCCATCAGCAAAATGCCCCCTGCGGTGAGCAGCGATTCTAACGGGTGTTTCATCGTAATGTTAATCGTCAGTTAAAAATGTCATTGTCCGGCATCCTGAAACGTAAAGCAATATCATCCCCGCTGGCAAAATTGGGTAAAAGGCCACCGTTATTCTGCGAATTAATAACAGAAAATAGATAATATTTTCGGGGCGATTAAATTAATATCGCGTTATGTAAATAAACGTCTTTCTCACGAAAATATTTTTACAAAGCTATAGGTGCTATATCCAATTAACGTCGCAATAACAATGGCTGCGACAATGTATAACGCCAGACGCCGTCCGCGATAAATACCAAACATGCTTCCTCCTCGTTTAGTGTTGGTTTAGAAATATTTTGTAAAAATCAACGCGTCGAAATAATTTTAATCAGTTTTGAATAACCGGGTAGTCAATATATTGCGGTAGATCAATTTAACCCGCAAGACTTAAAAATGAATTATTTAAAGCCAGAAAGGAATTCCGGCTTCCGTCCACCGGATATTGAAGGAAAAATACCATGACCAAAAAAAATTTCTCGCAGAATATGCCACCCGCAGGCGGGCAGGCGTACCAGCAGACCGTAGAGCAGGTGCTTGCTCAGGCGCAGAGCCAGGCTAATGGCCTGGACCGTGCCGAGGCGCAGGCGCGTTTACAGAAGCATGGCCCGAACGCGCTGCCGGAGAAAAAAGGCAAGCCGGGCTGGCTGCGTTTTCTCGCGCATTTTAACGATGTCCTGATTTACGTCCTGCTGGCAGCCGCCGTATTAACGGCAGTAATGGGACACTGGGTTGATACGCTGGTTATTCTGGGCGTGGCGGTAATCAATGCCTTAATTGGCCACATTCAGGAAAGTAACGCGGAAAAATCCCTGAAGAGTATTCGCAATATGCTCTCCAGCGAGGCGCGCGTTATTCGTAACGGCAACCATGAAACTATCCCGACGACGGAAATCGTCCCGGGCGATATTATTGTGTTGCGTGCAGGAGATCGTATACCGGCGGATATGCGCTTAATCGAAGCGCATAATTTACGCGTGGAAGAGGCAATTCTGACCGGTGAATCCACCGTGGTGGATAAACACACGAGCCCGCTGAACGGCGAATTACCGCTGGGCGACCGCACGAACCTGGTCTTTTCCGGTACGACGGTAAGCGCGGGCGGCGGCGTTGGCGTGGTCATTGCCACGGGCCAGGAGACCGAACTCGGCCACATCAACCAGATGATGGCGGGCATTGAAAAACACCGCACCCCGCTGCTGGTGCAGATGGACAAGCTGGGTAAAGCGATCTTCGCCATCATTCTGGCGATGATGGCCGCGCTGTTTGTCTTCAGCCTGGTGTTCCGCGAGATCCCGATGGGCGAGCTGCTGCTCTCCCTGATTAGCCTGGCGGTAGCCTCCGTACCGGAAGGTCTGCCAGCGATTATCTCCATCATCCTCTCGCTGGGCGTACAGGCGATGGCGCGCAAGCGGGCCATCATCCGCAAGCTGCCGACGGTTGAAACCCTGGGCGCGATGACCGTGGTCTGCTCGGATAAAACCGGCACCCTGACCATGAACGAGATGACGGTGAAAGCCATCATCACCGCCGACACCTGCTATCGCGTGGACGGCAACAGCTACGAGCCGGTGGGCAACATCTACCTCGAAGGCAGCGACGAGCCGGTGCAGATCCAGCCGGGCACCGTGCTGGAGCAGTACCTGCGCACCATCGACCTGTGTAACGACAGCCAGCTGATTCAGGACGAGCGTGGCCTGTGGGGCATCACCGGCGGGCCAACCGAGGGCGCGCTGAAGGTGCTGGCGGCCAAGGCCCACCTCGAGCCGGTCGTGACCACGCTGGTTAACAAGATCCCGTTCGACTCTCAGTACAAGTACATGAGCACCCACTACCAGATTGGCAGTGAGGAGCAGATTTTGATTACCGGCGCGCCGGACGTGATTTTCGCCCTGTGTGAGCAGCAGCAGACCCGCAACGGTGCGCAAGCCTTTGACCGCGCGTACTGGGAAACGGAGATGGAGCGCTATGCGCGTCAGGGGCTGCGCATGGTCGCCGCGGCGTTCAAGCCAGCGAACGGCGAGCAGGCATTAACTCACGACGACCTGAGTCACGGCCTGATTTTCCTCGGCATTGCCGGGATGATGGATCCGCCGCGTCCGGAAGCGATTGAGGCGATTAACGCCTGCCAGCAGGCGGGGATCCGCGTGAAGATGATCACCGGGGATCACCCGCAGACGGCGATGAGCATCGGCCAGATGCTGGGGATCACCAACAGCGAGCAGGCGGTTACCGGCTACCAGCTGGAGAAGATGGACGACGCCGAGCTGGCGGAAGCGGCGGTGAAGTATGACATCTTCGCCCGTACCAGCCCGGAGCATAAGCTGCGCCTGGTGAAAGCGTTGCAGGACAAAGGCGAAATCGTCGGCATGACCGGTGACGGCGTGAACGATGCCCCGGCGCTGCGCCAGGCGGACGTGGGTATCGCGATGGGCATCAAAGGCACGGAAGTGACCAAAGAGGCGGCGGACATGGTCCTGACGGACGATAACTTCGCCACCATCGCCAGCGCGGTAAAAGAGGGGCGTCGCGTTTACGACAACCTGAAGAAGACCATTCTGTTCATCATGCCGACCAACCTGGCGCAGGGGCTATTGATTGTGATTGCGCTGCTGGCGGGGAACATCATTCCGCTGACGCCAGTGCTGATCCTGTGGATGAACATGGCGACCTCCGCCACGCTCTCCTTCGGCCTGGCCTTCGAGGCCGCCGAGCGCAACATTATGCGCCGCCCGCCGCGTCAGACCGGGCAGCACGTGATGGACGCCTACGCCGTCTGGCGCGTGGCCTTCGTCGGCACCATGATTGCCATCGCCGCCTTTGCGCTGGAAGCCTGGCTGGCCCCGCGCGGCCACAGCGCGGAGTTCATCCGCACCGTGCTGTTGCAGATGCTGGTCTGCGCCCAGTGGGTTTACATGATTAACTGCCGCAACACCGACGGGTTCTCCCTGAACCGCGGCCTGCTGGCGAACAAAGGGATCTGGCTGGTAACGGGCGTACTGTTCCTGCTCCAGGCGGCGATCATCTACCTGCCGTTTATGCAGATGCTGTTCGGCACCGAAGCGCTGCCGCTGCGCTACTGGTTCGTGACGCTGGCGGTGGCGGGCGTGATGTTCTTCGTCGTCGAAATCGAGAAGCGACTGACTCGCAGGTTCCGTAAGGCTGCATAACCTTTTGCCCTCACCCTAACCCTCTCCCACAGGGAGAGGGACCTCTGCCCTTCCTCCCCTTTGGGGAGAGGGCCGGGGTGAGGGAAAACAACGCCGAGGTACTCCCATGAAATTCCCACTCCTGTTCGCGCTCCTCGCCTGCACCCTGCCACCCGCATTCGCCGCGGCCATTCCCGTGCGTGTCGCCACCGTGGAGCAGACCGCCCACGCCGCCGAGCGTCAGATCCCGGGTCGCATTGAAGCTATCCACACCGTTGAACTGCGCGCCCGCACGGAAGGCGTCATCACCAGAATCCACTTCCGCGACGGGCAGTACGTGAAAAAAGGCGACGTGTTGTTCGAACTGGACGACGCCGAGCCGCGCGCCGCCCTGCGTCTGGCGCAGGCCGAAGTGAGAAGCGCCGAAGCCACGCTGCGTCAGGCGCAGCAGCAGCTGTCACGCTTCGAAAGCCTGGGCAGCAGCAACGCCATCAGCCGCCACGACGTGGACAACGCCCGCATGCAGCGCGACGTAGCGAGCGCCGCGCTGGAGCAGGCGAAAGCCCGTCTCGACACCCGCAGCGTCACCCTCAACTACACGCGCATTACCTCACCGATTGACGGGCGCGTGGGGCACAGCAACTTTCACGTCGGCAGCCTGGTGAATCCTGCCAGCGGTGTGCTGGTGGAGGTGGTGCAGCTCGATCCCATCCGCATCGCCTTTGCGCTGGAAGAGGGCTCGTTTGCCACTAAAGCCGGACAGCATGCGGATATCAGCGCCATGAAGCAGGCCTGGCAGGCGCTGATTGACAGCAACGGCCAGCGCATCAGCGGGGAACTCACCTCCGTGGACAACCGCATCGACCCGCGAACCGCCAGCGTGATGCTGCGCGCCGAGTTCGCCAACCCGCGCCATCAGCTGCTGCCCGGCGGCAACGTGAACGTCTACCTGCGTCCGTCAAGTGAGCAACCAGTGCTGACTCTGCCCGCCGCTGCCGTACAGCAGAATGGCCACGGATTCTTCGCATGGGTGGTTAACGCCGAGGATAAAGCCGAAATGCGTCCGCTGAAGGTCGCCGGACAGATCGGCCAGCAGTTCCAGATTGCCTCCGGCCTGAAGCCCGGTGAGCGAGCGATTACTGACGGTGCGCAGCGCGTGCAGCCAGGCGTTGCCGTCCAGATACTGAATTAAGGAGCCATCATGCTGACGTTTTTCATCAAACGCCCGCGCTTTGCGATGGTGATTGCGCTGGTCATCACTCTGCTGGGAGCCATTGCGCTGAGGATTATTCCGGTGGAGCAGTACCCGCAGATCACCCCGCCGGTCGTGAATGTGTCAGCGTCATGGCCGGGCGCCAGCTCGGCTGACGTGGCGGAGGCCATCGCCACGCCGCTGGAAACCCAGCTGAACGGGGTGGATCATATGCTCTATATGGAGTCCACCAGTTCGGACGAGGGTAGCTATAGCCTGAACATTACCTTTGCGGCAGGCACCGACCCGGATCTCGCCGCCATCGACGTGCAGAACCGCGTGGCGCAGGCCGTGGCGCAACTGCCGACCGAGGCGCAGCAAAACGGCGTGCAGGTGCGCAAGCGCGCCACCAACCTGATGATGGGGGTAAGCCTTTACTCACCGAACAACACCCACACGCCGCTGTTCGTCAGCAACTACGCCAGCACCCAGGTGCGCGAGGCGCTGTCGCGTCTGCCGGGCGTCGGGCAGGTACAGATGTTTGGCGCACGGGACTACAGCATGCGCATCTGGCTGCGCCCGGACCGCATGAACGCCCTGAACGTGACCAGCGATGACGTGGCGCAGGCGCTGCGCGAGCAGAACGTGCAGGGGGCGGCAGGCCAGGTCGGCACGCCGCCGGTGTTTAACGGCCAGCAGCAGACCCTGACCATTAACGGGCTGGGGCGCTTAAATCAGGCCGACGACTTTGCCAACATCATTATCCGCGCCGGGGAGATGGGGCAGCTAGTGCGCCTGAAGGACGTCGCCACCATCGAGCTTGGCTCGCGCAGCTACAGCTCTGGCGCGCAGCTGAACGGGCACGACTCCGCCTACCTCGGCATCTACCCGACGCCGTCCGCTAACGCCCTGCGCGTGGCCGATGCGGTGCGCGCGGAGCTGGAACGGTTATCCACACGCTTCCCGGACGATCTGGTCTATGAAGTCAAATTCGACACCACCTCGTTTGTGGCCGCCACCATCAAAGAGATTGGCGTCTCGCTGGCGCTGACGATGCTGGCGGTGGTGGTCGTGGTGTCCCTGTTCCTGCAAAGCTGGCGCGCGACGCTGATTGTTGCCCTTGCCATTCCGGTGTCGCTGGTGGGCACCTTCGCGGTGCTCTATACGCTCGGCTACTCCGCCAATACGCTGAGCCTGTTCGCCATCATTCTGGCGCTGACCATGGTGGTGGATGACGCCATCGTGGTGGTGGAGAGCGTCGAAACGCTGATGGCGGAAGGGCAGAGCCGGACGGCGGCGACCGCGCTGGCGCTGCGCCAGATTGCCGGGCCAGTGATTGCCACCACGCTGGTGCTGCTGGCGGTGTTTGTGCCGGTGGCGCTCTTGCCGGGGATTGTGGGCGAGCTGTACCGCCAGTTCGCGGTGACGCTCTCGACTGCCGTCACGCTCTCAAGCCTGGTGGCGTTGACTCTTACGCCCGCCCTGTGCGCGCTGTTGCTGCGCCCGCGACCGGAGAAACCTGCGGCACTCTATCGCGCCTTTAACCACGGGCTGGACGCCACGCGCGGTTTCTACACCCGCATCGTGAACGTTTTAAACCTGCGCCCGTGGCTGGCGCTGCTGGCCACCGCGGGTGCGGCGGCGGTGGTGGTATTCAGCTTTATGTCGATGCCAAAGGGCTTCCTGCCGCAGGAGGATCAGGGCTACTTCTTCGCCAGCGTCCAGTTGCCGGAGGCAGCCTCGCTGGAGCGCACCGAAGCGGTGATGACCACCGCGCGCGAGCTGATCGCTAACAACCCGGCGGTAGAAGACGTGATTCAGGTCTCCGGGTTTAACATCCTCAACGGCACCAGCGCATCGAACGGCGGGTTTATCTCCATCATGCTCAAAGACTGGAGCGAGCGTCCGCCGCTGGATGAGGTGATGGGCACCCTTCAGCACCAGCTGCTGGCCCTGCCGGAAGCCACCATCATGACCTTTGCGCCGCCGACGCTGCCGGGGCTGGGCAACGCCTCCGGCTTCGACCTGCGCATTCAGGCGCAGGCGGGGCAAAGTCCGGCGGAGCTGGAGCGCGTGACGCGTGAGGTGCTGGCGAAAGCCAACCAGAACCCGCGGCTGAGCCGCGTGTTCACCACCTGGAGCAGCAACGTGCCGCAGATGACGCTCACCGTTGACCGCGAGCGCGCGGCCCGCCTCGACGTGCCGGTGTCACGCATCTTCAGCAGCCTGCAAACCGCCTTTGGCGGCACGCGCGCCGGGGATTTCAGCGTCAACAACCGCGTCTACCACGTAGTGATGCAGAACGAGATGCAGTGGCGCGAGCGCGCGGAGCAAATCAGCGAGCTGTTCGTGCGCAGCAACAGCGGCGAGCGGGTGCGTCTGAGCAACCTCATCACCATCACGCCGACCGTCGGCGCGCCATTTATTCAGCAGTACAACCAGTTCCCGTCGGTATCGGTGAGCGGCTCGGCAGCGGAAGGGGTGAGCAGCAGCACCGCAATGGCGGCGATGGGCGAGATTCTGGCGGAAAACCTGCCAGCCGGGTACGACTACGCCTGGAGCGGCATGTCGTATCAGGAGCAGCAGACCGGCAATCAGGCGATATGGATCGTGCTGGCGGCGGTGGTGATGGCGTGGCTGTTCCTCGTCGCCCAGTACGAGAGCTGGACGCTGCCGGCGAGCGTGATGCTCTCAGTGCTGTTCGCCATCGGCGGGGCGCTGGTCTGGCTGTGGCTGGCGGGCTATGCCAACGACGTATACGTGCAGATAGGTCTGGTGCTACTGATAGCCCTCGCCGCCAAGAACGCAATTCTTATCGTGGAGTTTGCCCGCGCCCGGCGCATGGATGGAATGGCGATTGTCGATGCCGCACGGGAGGGGGCATCGCGCCGCTTCCGCGCGGTAATGATGACCGCCGTGTCGTTCATTATCGGCGTCCTGCCGATGATGCTGGCGACCGGGGCGGGTGCCCAGAGCCGCCGCATCATCGGCACTACGGTGTTCAGCGGCATGCTGGTGGCGACCGTGGTGGGGATAGTGTTCATCCCGGCGCTGTTCGTGCTGTTCCAGCGCCTGCGCGAGTGGGGCCACGGCCTTACGGACTCGTCGCCCACAGCTCACAGTGCTTCTGCACCAGAGAAATCAGCGAGCCGCCATCGGCGATAAAGTCCCGCATGCGCTGCGCCTCGCTCTTGCCCTGCTTTAACAGCAGGGCAATCTCATTGATTGTGCTTGTCGCGCCGAGTTTCTCGGCCGACGGCGCAACCTGCTCGAGCAGCCAGGCGATATCTTCCGCCACGGTTTTGTGCTCGCCGGTATGTACGTCCGTCAGAATGCCTTCCAGCCCGTAGCGACAGGCCTGAAAACGGTTAAAGCGGTACAGCAGAAAATCCCGTTCCTGATGCTTATAGGGCCGCGCGGTCAGCAGCCAGTGCGACGTTGCCTGAATCAGCCCGGCGATATTAATGGCGTGGCTGAGCGTCAGCGGCGTATCCATCACCCGCACCTCGACGGTGCCGAAGTGCGGGCTGGGGCGGATGTCCCAGTGCAGATCCTTAATGCTGTCGATCATGCTGGTGGAGCTCAGGCGGCGGAACAGCCCCTCGAACTCCTGCCAGCTGTTGACCCACGGCATCTGACCGTTATCCGGGAAGCCCGAGAAGATGTTGAGACGCGATGAGGCGAACTTCGTGTCCGTGCCCTGCATATACGGTGATGCGGCGGCCAGGGCGATAAAGTGCGGCACAAAGCGCGACAGGCCGTGCAGCAGGTAAATGGCGTCGTCCCCGGTCCGACAGCCGACGTGTACGTGCTGGCCGAACACCGTCGCCTGCAAAATCAGATAGCCAAAGCGCTCCAGCGTGACGTTATAGCGCTCGTCGTCGCACACTTCCTGCCGCTGCCATTTCTGGAACGGATGCGTCCCACCGCCGCAGATCTGGATATGCTGATCTTCCGCCGCGCGCAGGATGCTCTGCTGCATCACTGAAAACTGCGCCGCTGCCTGGTCGATGGTCTGGCACACGCCGGTGGCGATTTCGAGCATGCTTTCGGTGATGTCGTGTTTGACTTCCCCCCCTTTGATGTCGTCTTTGACGGCGGCGATGAGGGCAGAGGAGTCCTGGCTCAGATCGTAACCCGGCGGGTTAACCACCTGGAGTTCGAGCTCAATGCCGAGGGTATAAGGTTCAGAGGATTTGAAGTCGGGTAAAGGCATGGCGCACTCCGTTGTCTGTTATGAGTTGAGTATAGACAATGGGCGTGGCGCGCTCGTCTCAGGGTGGTATAACTGATAGCAGGCTTAGCAAAAGGGGAGTGACCCATGTCTGACTATCCAACCATTGCGCTGACAGGACCCGGTGCGATTGGGACCACCATCGCCGCGGTGCTGCATGAAGCGGGCCGCACGCCGCTGCTGTGTGGGCGCACCGCGCATCCGGAACTGCGCCTGCGTCATGATGAGGGTGAAATTGTGGTGCCCGGTCCGGTACTCACCGATCCCAGCGTCATTACGCGCCCCGTTGACCTCGTTTTTTTGGCGGTCAAAACGACGCAAAATGCCGACAGCGCCGGGTGGCTGCGCGCTCTGTGCGATGAAAACACCGTGGTCTGCGCGCTGCAAAACGGCGTGGAGCAGAAAGCCCAGCTTGCGCCTTTGGTCAATGGCGCAACGGTGCTGCCCTCGGTGGTCTGGTTCCCTGCCCAGCGCGAGCCGGATGCCTCCGTCTGGCTGCGCGCCAAACCGCGCCTTACGCTGCCGGACGTGCCGCAGGCGCAGCGGGTGGTGGAGGCGCTTCGCGGCACGCGCTGTGACGTTGAGCTCTCGACAGATTTCACTACCGTCGCCTGGCGCAAGCTGCTGCAAAACGCGGTCGCCGGGCTGATGGTGCTGGCCAATCGCCGCGCCGGGATGTTCAGGCGCGAGGATATCAGCGAGCTGGCGCTGGCCTACCTGCGCGAGGGGCTTACCGTCGCCCGCGCCGAAGGGGCGAAGCTGGACGATGCGGTGGCCCAGGAGATCCTGGCGAACTTCCAGCGTGCGCCAGTGGATTTAGGCACGTCGATCCTTGCCGACCGTCAGGCGGATCGCCCGATGGAGTGGGATATCCGTAATGGCGTCATCCAGCGCTACGGCCGCAGGCACGGGATTGCGGTGCCCGTCAGCGATGTGGTGGTGCCGCTGCTGGCGGCGGGGAGCGAGGGGCCGGGGTGAGCCAGGGTCTGGCGAGAAGGAAGACCCGGCCGTTGTGCGCCGGGTAACTCTTACTTACCCTGACGGGCTTTCTCAGCGTTTAGCTCTTCCATTGTTGCTTCCAGGATCCAGAGGCACTGAGCACCCTCAACCGTATCCAGCAGCGCCCGGCGGGTGCGCTGATAGAACGCGTCGACTTCGGCGGGGGGTTTCTCTTGAGGCGGCGGGGAGAAGGGAATCGTCCTGCT
>OAUX01000820.1_pt1 | contig 11216 bp, 6 predicted proteins | sample 1501311 | NCBI WGS metagenome assembly OAUX01 (sample SAMEA2580066, study PRJEB22360) | human gut metagenome | reverse complement strand
CAGGTAAAACAACTGTTTCTTTACACGCAATTGCAGAAGTGCAACGAAATGGTGGAACAGCCGCTTTTATCGATGCTGAGCATGCATTGGATCCTCAATATGCGGAGAAACTAGGCGTTAACATTGATGAATTACTTTTATCTCAACCAGATACGGGTGAGCAAGGCTTAGAGATTGCCGATGCCTTAGTTTCAAGTGGTGCGATTGACATCGTTGTTATCGACTCGGTTGCTGCGTTAGTTCCTCGTGCAGAGATTGATGGTGAGATGGGAGCGAGCCATGTCGGCTTACAAGCTCGGCTAATGTCTCAAGCACTACGTAAATTATCAGGCTCAATTAATAAGACAAAAACAATTGCTATTTTCATTAACCAAATTCGTGAAAAAGTTGGCGTGATGTTCGGAAATCCTGAAACAACTCCTGGTGGACGTGCATTGAAATTCTACGCAACGGTTCGTCTAGAAGTCCGTCGTGCAGAACAGTTAAAACAAGGAACAGACATCGTCGGTAACCGCACAAAAATTAAAGTCGTTAAAAACAAAGTGGCGCCACCATTTAAAGTGGCAGAAGTTGATATCATGTATGGCCAAGGGATTTCCCAAGAAGGCGAATTACTAGATATGGCTGTGGAAAAAGACCTTATCAGCAAAAGTGGTGCTTGGTATGGCTACAAAGAAGAACGAATTGGCCAAGGCCGTGAAAATGCCAAACAATACATGGCGGATCATCCTGAAATGATGGCAGAAGTGTCTAAATTGGTCCGTGATGCATACGGCATCGGTGACGGTTCAACCATTACAGAAGAAGCAGAAGGTCAAGAAGAATTACCCTTAGATGAATAAATAACGAGTGAATACGACTCGTTAAGAAGAAAGACAACACTTACTGAACAGGACAGATGTTGTCTTTCTTTGTTTAGAACTAAATTGTTAAATAGACTGTTGTCCATGTCCGAACCCATCCACATCAAGCAGCTTAGTCAAACAGCAGACTATGCGGCGTTTGTTCTAAAATTTAAACAATTCGTGACGGCGGAAACCTAAAAATGTGACGTTGTCTAATATTTGCTGCCCTTTCCAAAAGAAAGGGCTTTTTTAAGTTGACACCTTTCGCGACAAACATTAGAATAAAATTGTGTGTATGCACAAATATGCAAGTAGGCATATTGATAATTGATTTTAGTTTATCAAAAAACTACAAGATATGAATTAACAAAAAGATAGTATGGAGGTGGAAATATGGTTTTAAATATTCTCCTCGCTATCGTCGGTTTGATTGTCGGTCTTGGTTTAGGATTTGTTATTGCAAAGTCACGTCATGATAAAGCAATAAATGGTGCAAAAATTTCAGCGTCGAGTATTCTCGAGAACGCTCGGAAAGAATCAGAAACACTGAAAAAAGAAGCATTGCTAGAAGCTAAGGAAGAGAACCAGAAGTATCGTTCAGAAATTGAAAGTGAGTTGAAAGAAAGCAGATTAGAACTTAAATCTCAAGAAAATCGTTTAATTCAACGGGAACAAACGTTGGATCGTAAAGATGACTCTCTTGAAAAACGTGAAGGCTCACTGGAAGAAAAAGAAGAGAAACTTGGTGCTAGACAGCAATTAATTGATGAGCGAGAAAAAGAAGTAGAAAACTTAATTAATCAGCAACATCAAGAATTAGAACGAATTGCTTCCCTTTCAAAAGAAGAAGCAAAATCGATTATTATGAAGTCAACAGAAGAAGAGTTGAATCATGAACTAACCTTGATGGTCAAGGAGTCAGAACAACGTGCCAAAGAAGAATCTGATCGCAAAGCGAAGAACTTGCTTTCCCTAGCAATTCAACGTTGCGCCGCCGATTCTGTTTCTGAAACAACTGTTTCCGTGGTCACTTTACCAAATGATGAGATGAAAGGTCGCATTATTGGTCGTGAAGGACGTAATATTCGTACATTGGAAACATTAACAGGGATTGACTTAATCATTGATGATACGCCAGAAGCGGTTGTGTTATCCGGATTTGATCCAATCAGACGAGAAATCGCTCGAATGACCTTGGAAAAATTAATCCAAGATGGTCGGATTCATCCCGCTCGTATCGAAGAAATGGTAGAAAAATCACGTAAAGAAATGGATGAACGGATTCGTGAATACGGAGAACAAGCAGCCTTTGAAGTAGGTGCTCATACGTTACATCCTGATTTAATTAAAATTTTAGGCCGTTTACGTTTCAGAACAAGTTATGGTCAAAATGTCTTGAACCACTCAATCGAAGTAGCAAAACTGGCTGGCGTTTTAGCCGCCGAATTAGGCGAAGATGTTCAATTAGCCAAACGTGCAGGTTTACTACATGATATTGGGAAAGCATTGGATCATGAAATTGAAGGTTCTCACGTTGAGATTGGCGCAGAATTAGCTGCGAAATATAAAGAAAATTCAGTAGTTATTAATGCCATTGCCTCGCATCATGGTGATGTGGAAGCAACCTCAGTTATTTCTGTTTTAGTGGCAGCCGCAGATGCATTATCTGCAGCCCGTCCAGGTGCACGTAGTGAATCGTTAGAAAACTACATTCGCCGCTTAGAAAACTTAGAAAATATTTCTAATAGTTTTGAAGGCGTTGATTCAAGTTTTGCTGTTCAAGCAGGACGTGAAGTTCGTGTCATGGTGAAACCAGAAGAAATTTCTGATTTAGAATCTGTTCGTTTAGTTCGAGACATTCGGAAGAAAATTGAAGATGACTTGGATTATCCAGGACATATCAAAGTAACGGTTATCCGTGAAACACGTGCCGTTGACTATGCGAAATAAAATAAAAAGCGAATAAGAATCGCGTGTAGTGTCTCAACGAACAATTGCAAGGATTGTTCGTTGAGACACTTTTTTTAATCTTTTAAAACCAAAACTTTCTTTTCAAAGCGAAAACAACTATAATAAACAAGAGATGTTAAAAAGAGAAGAGGAACCTTTTTGCGTATATTATTTATAGGAGATGTTGTCGGTTCTTTAGGAAGAGAAGCCCTAGCAACGTATGTCCCTAAATTAAAGAAGAAATATCGTCCACAAGTGACCATTGCCAATGGTGAAAATGCGGCATCTGGTCGGGGAATTACTGGCAAGATTTATAAGAAATTTTTGCAAGATGGTGTCGATGTTGTTACGATGGGTAACCATACGTGGGACAACAAGGATATCTTTGAATTCATTGATGATGCGAAGAAAATGGTTCGTCCAGCGAACTTTCCAGAAGATGTGCCTGGTCAAGGAATGGTTTTTGTGAAAGTCAATCAATTGGAACTAGCGGTGATTAATTTACAGGCTCGCACATTTATGGTGCCATTGGAAGATCCTTTCAAGAAAGCCGCCGAGCTAGTGGCTATCGCTCGCAAACGGACACCGCTCATTTTTGTGGATTTTCATGGCGAAACGACAAGCGAAAAACAAGCCATGAGCTGGTTTTTAGATGGCCAAGTTTCAGCCGTTGTTGGAACACATACGCATGTTCAAACAAATGACGCTCGGATTTTACCGAAAGGGACAGCCTTCTTAAGTGATGTCGGTATGACCGGACCTTATGATGGGATTCTAGGAATGAAGCGTGAACCGATTATTGAGAAGTTTATGACAGCATTGCCGAAGCGCTTTGAGGTAGTCGAAACAGGGCGGACAATTTTATCTGCCTGTATTTTAGAGATTGATGACCAAACGGGCCAAGCGAAGATGATTGAGCCGATTCAGATTAGCGAAGATCGCCCGTTTCAAGAATAATAGAAGAAAAGTTAATCTCGGATCATTAAGAGGTTAACTTTTTCTGCTCTTATAGAAAAAGTGCCGGTGAAAGATGAAGGTGAAAAAAATGGAGCCGTTGAATTTAGATGCACAAAGTAATAAAGAATTAGAAAAATTGTTACATTTAATTGGACAAGATGAAGTCATTCAGCGCTACCAAGCGATTGAAGAAAAGGTAAAGAAAAACAAAAAGCTGACAGAATTAGTGGAAGAAATTAAAGCTGCGCAAAAAGATGCGGTTCAATTTGCTCACTATGGCAAACCAACTGCTGAAAAACAAAAGAGTTTGATGAGCACCCACTCGTTGTAGCCTACCGCGAACAACTGATCGAAGCCAATGACTTAGTCCAACATGTCACGGCGCTCATTCAATACCGCGTGAACGAAGAGCTAGAGAAGGAAGGGAATTAAATGCCACAAAAGACAAAAAATACACCCATGATGGAACAATATTTATCCATTAAGGCCCAATACAAGGATGCGTTTTTATTTTATCGCTTAGGTGATTTTTATGAATTATTTTATGAAGATGCTATCAATGCAGCGCAAATCTTAGAATTGACGTTAACCAGTCGTAACCGCAATGCGGATGATCCGATTCCTATGTGTGGCGTTCCTTATCATGCCGCGCAAGGCTATATTGATACGTTGATTGAGCAAGGCTATAAAGTAGCGATTTGTGAGCAAGTGGAAGATCCAAAGACTACCAAGGGCATGGTCAAACGAGAAGTGGTCCAGTTGGTAACGCCAGGAACGGTGATGAATAGTAAAGGCTTGGAAGCCAAAGACAATAATTACTTAACCGCTGTGCTAACAGATGGTAATCAGTTCGGTTTTGCCTATGTAGATTTGAGTACAGGCGAATTAAAAACAGCAGTCTTGGCTGATGAAGAGGGCGTTTTAAACGAAGCTTCTGCGTTGCAAACAAAAGAAATGGTCCTAGGTTCAGGGATTCCTGAATCGTTAAAAGAGAACTTAAGTTTACGTTTAAATATCATCTTTTCGACACAAGAAACGGTGGAAGAAAATGCCGAGTTTAGTTTTTTAACCAATGAACTGATTAATCCATTAGAAATTGAAATTACAGGTAAATTATTATCTTATTTATCCGTTACCCAAAAGCGGAGCTTGTCCCATATTCAGAAAGCTGTGGAATATCAGCCAGATCATTTCTTGAAAATGGATCATTATTCTAAATTCAATTTAGAATTGAGTCAGTCGATTCGAACAGGACAGAAAAAAGGGACTCTATTGTGGCTATTAGATGAAACGAAAACAGCTATGGGTGGCCGTTTGTTGAAACAATGGTTGGATCGTCCACTGATTCAGGAACGTCAAATTAAGACGCGTCAAGAAATGGTGCAATCCTTATTAAATGCCTATTTTGAACGCTTGGATTTGCAAGCAGCATTGACGAACGTTTATGATTTAGAGCGGTTAGCAGGACGCGTGGCATTCGGCAGTGTGAATGGGCGTGATTTAATTCAATTACGGACCTCTTTAGAACAAGTACCAACGATTCGACAGTTAATTGTCGGGATCAATCAAGGGGAATGGGATGATTTGTTAGTCGACTTAAACCCTGTTGAAGATTTAGTGGCATTGATTGCGACGGCGATTAATGAAGAAGCCCCTTTACAAATTACTGAAGGAAATGTTATTAAAGACGGCTATAACGACCAATTAGATGAATACCGTGATGCCATGCGCAATGGTAAGCAATGGTTAGCGGAGTTAGAAGCGAAAGAACGCCAAGAAACAGGGATTAAAAACTTGAAGATTGGCTACAATCGTGTCTTTGGTTATTTCATTGAAATCACTAAGTCAAATTTAGCGAATTTAGAAGAAGGAAAATACGAGCGTAAGCAAACATTAGCCAATGCGGAGCGCTTTATTACGCCAGAGCTAAAAGAATTAGAACGTTTAATCTTAGAAGCCGAAGAAAAATCAGTTGAACTAGAATATCAATTGTTCTTGGCCGTGAGAGAACAAGTGAAAACGAATATTGATCGGTTGCAAACACTGGCTAAAACCATTAGTGCGGTTGATGTTTTACAATCTTTTGCAACAATTAGTGAACGGTATCAATACGTTCGACCAACGTTAAGAAGTAACACGAAAAATTTGGCGATTGTCGAAGGACGACACCCAGTCGTGGAAAAAGTTTTAGGGCATCAAGAATACATTCCAAACAGTATCCGCATGAACCCAGAAACAGATATTCTCTTGATTACTGGACCAAACATGTCAGGGAAAAGTACCTACATGCGTCAATTGGCTTTGACGGTGGTCATGGCGCAAATTGGCTGTTTTGTACCAGCGGAAAGTGCTGAAATGCCAATTTTCGATCAAATTTTTACACGGATTGGGGCCTCTGATGATCTAATTGCAGGGCAAAGTACCTTTATGGTAGAAATGATGGAAGCCAACCAAGCACTGCGGCATGCCACGCCTAACAGCCTAATTTTATTTGATGAATTAGGACGCGGCACGGCAACCTATGATGGAATGGCGCTAGCGCAAGCCATCATTGAATATATCCATCGTGAAGTACAAGCCAAAACGCTATTCTCTACACATTATCATGAACTAACTGTTCTAGATGAAACCTTAAAAGGCTTGAAGAATATTCACGTGGGCGCTGTCGAAAAAGATGGCGAAGTGGTCTTTCTTCATAAAATGATGGAAGGACCTGCTGATAAGAGCTATGGGATACACGTTGCTAAAATCGCTGGTTTACCAAGCCCGCTTTTAGAACGAGCAGCCACCATTTTATCCGCTTTAGAAGCGGAAGAAACAACGATTCCAAGTTCAGTTCATCATGAAGAAGTTTCAGAAGTCCATGAAGAAACCGAGCAACTTTCATTATTTAAAGAAGTTTCAACAGAAGAATTAAGTGTCATTGACACATTGAAGAAAATGAATCTATTAGAAATGACACCACTAGATGCGTTAAACATGCTTCATCAATTGCAAAAACGTATCTAATTAGGAACCGAACCGGTTAGGAGGTCGTGAAATGGGGAAAATTCAAGAACTATCCGAACAACTAGCCAACCAGATTGCTGCTGGTGAAGTTGTTGAACGTCCCGCTTCTGTCGTCAAAGAATTGGTGGAAAATGCACTGGATGCAGGAAGCACCCAAATTGATATTTTTATTGAAGAAGCTGGCTTGAAAACCATTCAAATTATTGATAATGGTGAAGGAATTGCCAAAGAAGATGTACTGAATGCCTTCAAACGCCATGCCACAAGCAAAATTCATACAAGAGATGATTTGTTCCGAATTCGCAGCTTGGGGTTCCGAGGCGAAGCCTTACCAAGTATTGCCTCAGTTTCTGAAATGATTGTCGAAACTGCCACAGCTGAGGAAGAAGAAGGCAGCTACGTGATTCTAAAAGGGGGCAAGGTCGAAGAAAACCGACCAGCAGCACTCCGTAAAGGCACAAAAATGACTGTTTCTAATTTATTTTATAATACGCCCGCTCGTTTGAAATACGTCAAAACGATCCAAACGGAATTGGCCAATATCGGTGGCATTGTCAATCGTCTGGCGTTAAGCCACCCTAAAGTCGCTTTTCGCTTAGTTCATGACGGCCACAAAATGATGAGTACAACAGGCAATGGTGATTTAAAACAAACGATTGCCGGGATTTATGGCATTAGTACCGCAAAGAAAATGTTGAAAATTGAAGGAAAAGACCTTGATTTTACTTTGACAGGGTATGTCTCATTGCCAGAAGTCACACGGGCCAGCCGCAACTATTTATCAACGATTATCAATGGTCGTTATATTAAAAATTTCGCGTTAAATAAAGCAATTGTAGCCGGCTATGGTTCGAAACTAATGGTGGGGCGTTTTCCAATTGCTGTGTTAGAAATTGAAATGGATCCGCTGTTAGTCGATGTCAATGTCCATCCTACTAAGCAAGAAGTTCGTTTAAGTAAAGAAAAAGATTTAATGGCATTAATTGAACAGGCGATTCAAGAAGTGTTGAGCCAAGAACAGTTGATTCCCAATGCGGCAGACAATTTGCGTTTTAAAAAGAAACTACCGCCAGAACCTAAAGCCGAACAAATGGAAATTCCTCTATCGACTGAACAACCTGCGGTAAAACAACGACCGGGCAGCTTAAGCTATAATCCCGCAACAGGCCGCTTCTATGCGGAACATGCGACAGACGAAACACCAGCCTCAAGCGCCCCTGAAGCTGTCAACCAGACAGAAAGAGCAGTGGACCCAATGGACGACCCATTTGCGCCGCCAGTGCCAGAATCAACGAGTGTAGCGGAAGAAACATCAGCTTACGAAACCTCTTCGGCAGCTGTTGATTCCGAAAATCATTGGGAAACAGCTAGTAATGAGCAACAGGTAATAGCCGAAGAAACGAAAATAACTGAAGTGCCTGATTCAGAACCTTCTCTGCGTTCATCAGAGGCTGCTGACGAGGTTTTCCAAGAAGAAATGAAACTTCACCCAGAATTCGATGCCAATAGCGCTGCGAGTCAAAGAGAACTGAAACAAGCCCTGAACAAGTTGGAAGAAGAACGACCGACAGAGCGTTTTCCTGAGCTAGAATACTTCGGTCAAATGCACGGAACTTATTTATTCGCACAAAGCAAAGATGGCCTGTTTATTATCGACCAACACGCTGCCCAAGAACGAATTAAATACGAGTACTTCCGTGAAAAAATTGGCGAAGTCAGTGATGATTTACAAGAACTATTGGTACCAATCGTTATTGATTATCCAAATAGTGATGCCTTGAAAATTAAAGAGCAGAAAGAAACCCTTGCGGAAGTCGGCATCCATTTGGAAGACTTTGGACAAAATAGTTTCATTGTGCGGGCGCACCCAACTTGGTATCCTGCAGGCGAAGAGGAAAGCATTGTTCGCGAGATGATTGACATGTTGCTAACAACTGGCTCGGTCAGCGTGAAAAAATTCCGTGAAGCAACTGCCATTATGATGAGCTGTAAGCGATCCATCAAAGCCAATCATTACCTCAATGAGCAACAAGCACGCGTGCTATTAAAAGATTTAGCCTTGTGCGAAAATCCGTTTAATTGTCCGCATGGACGTCCGGTGCTGATTCATTTTACGAATTCAGATATGGAACGAATGTTTAAACGCATTCAAGACCCCCATTAAAAAGAAACGAGGCGTCATCATTTTATGCAAATTATTTTAGCATCCCAATCTCCTCGCCGTCAGGAGTTATTAAAGCGTGTGGTCCCAACTTTTACGATTGCACCAGCCGATATCGATGAAACTGTTGGCAAAGACGGCTTACCAGCAGAATATGTGGCGCAAATGGCTGCCCAAAAAGCAGCGGCTATAGCAGAACAATCCCCCGAAGCACTAGTCATTGGCTGCGATACAATTGTGGCATTGGCGGGAGAAATCCTCGGCAAACCCACTTCTCGGGAAGACGGTTATCGCATGTTGCGCCTCCTAAGTGGCAAAACACATGACGTGTATACAAGTGTGACGTTGAAACAAGGGGAAAAAGAGCGCTCCGCGACAGTTCATTCAACCGTGACGTTTTATCCACTGACAGACACGGAAATCCATGCTTACTTAGATACCGCAGAGTATGCCGACAAAGCAGGCGCTTATGGTATCCAAGGACAAGGAGCATTACTAATTGAAGCAATCTCTGGCGATTATTACGCCATTATGGGTTTACCAATTGCCAAAGTAGCCCGACTACTAAAAGAATTCAACTAATAAAAGACAGTCCTTTTCATTCGTCAAAAAGAGAAAGGACTGTCTTTTACTATGCAAACTATTAGGTGCCTGTTTGGCAAACGTGGTATCATTGAACCCAATAAATTGAACAGAAGAAAAGGAGTGGACAGAATGACAAAACCAACAGAAGAAGAATTAAAACAAACCTTGACGGATCTTCAATATGCCGTCACACAAGAAAACGCAACAGAACGCACTTTTTCAGGAGAATATGATGACTTTTACCAAGACGGAGTCTATGTAGACATTGTTAGTGGCGAACCGTTGTTTAGCTCCCTAGACAAATACGATGCTGGTTGTGGCTGGCCATCCTTTACCAAACCAATTGAAAAACGTGGCGTCAAAGAAAAAGCTGATTTTAGTCACGGCATGCACCGAGTAGAAGTTCGCAGTCAAGAAGCGGATTCACATTTAGGGCATGTTTTCACTGATGGCCCACTCCAAGAAGGCGGCTTACGTTATTGCATTAATGCGGCAGCTTTGAAATTTGTGCCAGTGGCAGATTTAGAAAAAGAAGGCTATGGCGAGTACCTTTCTTTATTCAAATAATCCTCATTTTTTAGACAAATACGATAAAATAGTTAGAAGAAAGCGACTTTTGATGAATATCTTGTATGAAATACAGAAAATCTCTTGATTTATTTGGCTAGGACTACTATTATTTTAGAAGGAAAGTATTGTTCAGTTTTAACGAATTGGCTGAAATAGAAAGTGGAGGTTCTAATGTCGAAACATTATTTTGATCCAAGATTGAAAATCTTTTCTTTGAACTCTAATCGTCCCTTAGCAGAAAAAATTGCGGATGCTGTGGGTGTGGAGCTAGGAAAGTGCTCTGTAACACAATTTAGTGATGGCGAAATTCAAGTGAATATTGAAGAAAGTATTCGTGGTGCACATGTTTACGTCATTCAATCAACAAGTAGCCCTGTTAACGATAACTTAATGGAACTATTAATCATGATTGATGCGTTAAAACGTGCGAGTGCTAAAACAATTAACGTGGTTATGCCTTATTATGGGTATGCACGTCAAGACCGTAAAGCACGTGCCCGGGAACCAATCACTGCTAAACTTGTTGCAAACATGATTGAAAAAGCTGGTGCAACAAGAATGTTGACATTGGACTTACATGCGGTCCAAATTCAAGGATTCTTTGATATTCCAGTGGATCATTTGATGGGTGCACCATTAATTGCCGATTACTTCATCGAACACGGCATTCAAGGCGATGACGTCGTTGTTGTTTCCCCTGACCATGGTGGTGTAACGCGTGCACGTAAATTGGCAGAATTCTTAAAAGCACCAATTGCGATCATTGACAAACGTCGTCCAAAAGCGAACGTAGCAGAAGTAATGAATATCATTGGTCATGTGGAAGGCAAAACATGTGTCTTAATTGATGACATGATTGACACAGCGGGGACAATTTCTCTTGCTGCAAACGCATTGAAAGAAGCCGGAGCAAAAGACGTTTACGCTTCTTGTACACATCCCGTTTTATCAGGACCAGCCTTACAACGTATTGAAGATTCAGCAATTGAACGCTTAGTTGTAACAGACTCTATTTACCTATCTGATGATCGTAAAATTGCTAAAATTGACGAAGTCAGCGTTGGTGAATTAATCGGAGATGCGATTAAACGTATCCACGAAAACAAACCAGTTAGTCCGTTATTTGAAACAAAAAATAA
>OAUX01000818.1_pt1 | contig 11225 bp, 2 predicted proteins | sample 1501311 | NCBI WGS metagenome assembly OAUX01 (sample SAMEA2580066, study PRJEB22360) | human gut metagenome | reverse complement strand
ATTTTATTATTTTTAGTGTTTTAGTGTTGGTTTTAGAATCCCTTATAAAACTGTGTGAAAGGTAGGTACTACTAAATGAATCGTATTTATAGGGTAATTTGGAGTCAGGTACGAGGCGCATATGTCGTTGTATCTGAAATTGCAAAAAGCCATACTCGTGGCTCCAAAAGCTTTGTTAGTAATTCCGCAAAAGCTTCGGTAAAAGTTGGCTTGGCGGCTATGGTTTTGACCTGCGGTAGTGGGTTAATTTCGGGTGTTGATGCGGCACCTAACAGAGGCCTTTCTTTGGCTCCTGGTGAAGGACATAATGATGGCGGGTTTACGTATTTATATCCTGGTCAAAATTCTCCTTATATTCAGATGTATGATTACAAAACACCAGGGAATCCAGGAGGAGGATATTTATATACCAATAATAAGGTGTTCGGCATCCAAATCGGTAACAATGCGAATGCACGTGCTAATGATGGCTCCGTATCTGGTATTTCTATCGGTGACTATTCACAATCTCGTGCGTTGGGTATCGGTTTAGGCCATTATGCTCAATCTGAACAAATCGGTGCTATTGCTGTCGGTTCTGCTTCAAAGGCAAAGGGTTTTAACTCCTTGGCTATGATGCGTCAAGCCTATGCAGGCGAACAATATGCGGCGGCTATTGGTACAGCAGCATCTGCACAAGGTAAAGCCAGCTTGGCTATGGGTCATTCCGCATTAGCAACAGGTGATCAATCTATTGCTATCGGTTCTGCAAATCCAACTCCTAAATATGATGATAAAGGCACACCGTATACAGCATATGACGGAGCTACTAATACCCAAGCTAATGCAGCTCGTTCTATTGCTATCGGTCAAGGTGCTAAATCAAATACTGAAGATAGTGTTGCTATGGGTACAGGTGCTAATGTTGCTTCTGGCTCAAATTATAAAGGTGAAGCTTATGCAAGAGGCGTAGCCATCGGTAATCGTGCTACATCTCAAGGCATTCAAGGTGTAGCTATCGGTAACGGTGCAGCACATTATCGTGATAATGCGGTTGCTCTTGGTAACAATGCGCAAACTCGTGCGAAAGACGGCATTGCTATTGGTAACAATGCTGAATCTGGTATTAAAAATGACCCAAATTATAAAGTAAATAACTCCGTTGCTGTAGGTAACTCCGCACGTGCTCATGGCGGTTCCGGTGTGGCTCTTGGTAACGATACTTATGCATTGGGCGGATCTTCTGTGGCTGCAGGTAATGCAGCATGGGCATTAGGTGAACGTTCCACAGCTATCGGTAACAATGCTCATTCTGAAGGTTATGGCTCTATTGCTATGGGCCGTGAAGCTAGTGCTTTGAGCACTCAAGATGGGGACAAGAAAAATGTTGTGGCTATCGGTGATGATGCACAAGCAACTGGTTCCCGCTCCATCGCATTGGGCGTAAGCGCTCAAGCTGGTACATTAGAACGTGTACGTGATAGTAGCGTTTATAAAGATAACGATCAATTAATCACTCAACTTAAAGCGAAAAAAGAAGTAACTGATGCGGTAGCAATTGGTAGCGAAGCAAGTGTACAAGCGAACGAAGGCTTAGCTCTCGGCAGCAAAGCAACAGTAAATAACGTTCGTGGCGTTGCCTTAGGTGCTAATTCTGCAACAGCTGCCCCTGTAAGCACAGCTAGTGAAACAATTAATGGTTTGAAATATAACTATGCTGGTGATACTGCTGATTCCACAGTTAGCGTAGGTAATACTTCTACAAAACGTACAATTACTAACGTAGCAGCTGGTCGTGTGAATGCACAATCTACAGATGCTATTAATGGTAGCCAATTATATGGCGTTGCTAATGCAGTGGGCAATGTAGCTAACAGCACTAAGAATATCTTAGGCGGTAATGCTAAAGTTGACCAAAACGGTACTATCACCATGACTAACATTGGTGATACAGGTAAAAACACTGTTCATGAAGCAATTAAATCCGCAAACTCCGGTTGGGAACTTCAAGTTAATGGCCAAAAGGTTAAAGACGTAAAAGCTCCAAACCGTACAGTGAACTTTAACGCTGGTAAAAATATTAAATTAGAAGGCGCCGGAGACAATGTTACGGTTGCAACAGTTGATAATGCAAACTTCAACTCCGTTACAACTGGTAACGTATCTATGAGCAAAAACGGTATCAATGCTGGTGGTTATCAAATTACCAATGTACAATCTGGCGGTGATACATTAACAAATGCGGCTAATATCGGTGATATCTCTCGTATTGCAGCTAAATACGATAAATACTTACAACGTGGTGCTGCTACGTATGAAGCAAACGGTAATGGCAAGATTAACATGACCGGTACAAACGGTTTAACCGCTGAAGTAACAGGTTTGAAAAATACGTATGTTACATCCGGTACAGTATCCAATGACGGTAAGAGATTGACATTGACACGTAATGACAATCAAACATTCGATGTTGATATCTCTAAAATCTCTAATGGTCTTTCCAAAACTGACTACCGTTTGATTGCAAACCCTGCAGCAGGTAGCAATGGCGAATATAAAGTAGCTGCTGATGGTAGCATGACATTGACTGTTGCTGATGCTGATGGTTCCAACCCTAGACAAGTTAAGTTGACGAACCTTGCTTCTAAAGAGCAACAAGATATTAATACTACTAATATCACAAATAACACTAACAAAATCGCTAAAGGCTTGAGCTTCAGAGGCGATGACAATGTTAAAATCAATAAACAACTTGGTGATACTTTAGGTGTTACTGGTGGTGCTACAGGTGCTTTGTCTGACAACAACATCGGTGTTGTAGCTAAAGACGGCAACCTTAATGTTAAGTTGGCAAAAGACCTAACAGGTTTGAATAGCGTAACTGCAGGTTCTGTTCGCGTAGGTAAACATAGCGACAATAAAAACTATGTAACTGGTTTGGACAATAAAGAATGGAATGTTCAAAACCCTACCATTACATCTGGTCGTGCAGCAACTGAAGATCAGTTGAAAAAAGTGTCTGATGAAATTAAGACTACTAATGCGGCTAAAACAGATTACCGTTTGATCAACAATGCAAACTCTGCAGACGGTTCTTACTCTGTAGAAAACAACAAGGTTGACTTAAAAGTTAAAGATGAAGCTCATCCTAACAACCCTGCTAATACAGTAACAATCAACAACATCGCATCCAAAACTGAATTGGATAAATTGACAGAACGCGCTGTTAAATATGATCTTAACGGTACTACTGTTAATAAAAACAAGGTTACTTTGGAAGGCCAAGGCGGTACAACAATTACTAACTTGAAAGCTGGTGAAGTATCCTCTACTTCTACAGATGCTGTAAATGGTAGCCAATTACATGATGTGAAAATCGAAGCAGGTAAACATTCTAAAGTTACTGTTTCCGATGATAACCTCAAATTGACAACTACTCCTGCTACAAGCACTGAAGGTGCTAAATATGATCTTCGTTTGAACAACAAAGTGACATTGGGTAGCGGTAACAATCAAGTAGTTCTTGATGGTACAGCAGGTAGAGTAACTGCTAGTGGCGTTGTAATGGGCGCTCAAACTGTTCAAAATACGAAACATGCGAGCGAAACTGGTAATTATGTAACTAACTTGAGCAATAAGAGCTGGGATTCCACATCTATCGTATCCGGTCGTGCAGCGACTGAAGATCAGTTGAAAAAAGTTAGCGAACAAATTACTCAACAAGGTAGCAGTGCAACTGACTATCGTCTTGTAAGAAACTCCAGCGCTGACGGTTCCTATAAGGTAAACGACAATGGTGAAGTATCCTTGACTGTAGAGGATAAAAACCATGCAGGCGTTAAAGAGCAAGTTACAATCAATAACATTGCATCCAAGACTTCTGTAGATAAATTGACAGATCGTGCTGTTAAATATGACATCAATAACGGTGTTGTTGATAAAACTAAGGTAACATTGGAAGGCGCTAATGGCACTACTATTACAAATGTAAAAGACGGTGCTGTAACAGCTACATCCACAGATGCTATCAATGGTAGCCAATTGTTCAAGACTAAAGAAGAATTAATCAATAAAGGCATGAAATTTGGTGCTGACTCCGGTAACGTAATCAATAAAAAACTTGGTGAACAAGTAAACGTTAAAGGTGGCATTACAGAAGCATCCAAATTGACTGCTGAAGACAATATCGGTGTTGTATCCGATGGCTCTAACGACTTGAAAGTTCGTTTGGCTAAAGACCTTAAAGGTTTGAATAGCGTAACTGTAGGTGATACAAAAGTTACTTCCAACGGTGTAACTATCAGCAACGGTGCTACAAACAATGCATCTGTATCCCTTACTAAAACAGGCTTGGATAATGGTGGTAACAAGATTACTAACGTTGCTCGTGGTACAATCGACAGCGATGCAGTAAACTTGGCACAATTGAAAGAAGTATCCAACAGTGCATCTGCAGCAAATACAAAGGTAGCTGAAGGTAAAAACATTAAAGTTGATGAAAGTATCGACAATGTAACTAAAGCTAAAACATATACTGTAGGCTTGAAAGATGAAGTAACATTAGGCGCAGGTAACACAGCTATCAATATCAACGGTACAACAGGTATCGTGAAAGCTGGCATAGGCGATAATGCGGTGACTATCAACGGCACAAATGGTACTATCAACTCCGGTAAAGTAACTATCAATGGTACTACAGGTACTGTTAACGAATTGACTAACAGAACTTGGAACCCTAAAGCTATTACTAATGGTCAAGCTGCTACAGAAGATCAATTGAAAGTAGTAGATAATAAAATTGATACTACAAAAACTGAAATCGTAGAAAAAGGCTTGAACTTCCAAGGTGATGCAGGTACTGCAATTCATAAAGACCTTGGTCAAACTTTGAAAATCTCTGGCGGTCAAGCTGACGCATCTAAACTTTCAGAAAATAATATCGGCGTAGTTAATAACAACGGCGTATTGAATGTTAAACTTGCTAAAGATTTGACAGGCTTGAACAGCGTAACAACTGGTGCTACAACTATTAACAACAATGGTTTAACAATCGGTGGCAACACATTTGTTACAAGTAATGGCTTCAATGCTAACGATACTCAAATCACAAACGTGAAAGCTGGTACAGAGGATAACCATGCAGTTAACCTTAAACAGTTGAAAGAAGTATCCAATAACGCAGCGGCAGCTAAAACTGTTGTAAAAGCAGGTAAAAACATCAATGTAACTGATTCTGAAGATCCACTTACTAAAGCTAAGACTTATACAGTTGGTTTACAAGACACAGTAACATTGGGTTCTGGCAATACTGCTGTTAATATCGACGGCACAAAAGGTATTGTGAAAGCTGGCGAAGGCAATAATGCTGTAACTATCAACGGTACAAACAGCACAATTGATGCTGGTAACGTAGCGATTGACGGTGTAACAGGCAATATCAATTCCGGTAAAGTTCTTGTTAACGGTGCTAAAGGTACTGTAAACAACTTAACAAATATCACTTGGGATGCTGACCATATCACAAGCGGTCAAGCTGCAACAGAAGATCAATTGAAAGTTGTTGATAAGAAAATTACTGACAATGGTAGTAACTTGACTAAGAAGGGCTTGAACTTCAAAGGCGATGACGCTACAAGTATTCATAAAGATCTTGGCGAAACATTAGATGTTGTAGGTGGTACTTCCGATAAAGCTAAATTGTCTGACAATAACATCGGCGTGGTATCTGAAAACGGTAAGTTGAATGTTAAACTTGCTAAAGAGTTGACTGGCTTAACAAGTGTAACAACTGGTGCTACAACAATTAATAACGAAGGTTTAACAATTGGTGGTAAGAAATTCGTTACAGCTAACGGTTTTGATGCTAACAATACACAAATCAAAAACGTAAAAGCTGGTACTGACGGCAATGATGCAGTTAACTTGAATCAATTGAATGAAGTTAAAAATGCGTCTAACACTACAGTTGAAGGTAGCGAAAACATCAATGTTAACTCCACAGTAGACCCTAATACAAAAGCTAAAACTTACAAAGTAGCATTGAAAGACAATGTAACTTTAGGTTCTGGCAATAATGCAATCAACATCAACGGTACTACAGGTATTGTAAAAGCTGGTGACGGTGCTAATGCTGTGACTATCAATGGTACAAACGGCACTATCAACTCCGGTAAAGTGACTGTTAACGGTGCTGCTGGTACTGTAAACAACTTGACAAACATTACTTGGGATGGCAAAAACTTCACAAGTGGTCAAGCTGCAACAGAAGACCAATTGAAAATTGTTGATAAGAAAATCACTGACAACAGCACTGACTTGACTAAGAAAGGCTTGAACTTCCAAGCTGATTCTGGCGAAGTAATTCATAAAGATCTTGGTCAAACATTAGATGTTGTAGGTGGCATTACTGAAAAATCTAAATTGTCCGACAACAACATCGGTGTAGTATCCGAAAATGGTAAGTTGAATGTTAAACTTGCAAAAGATTTAACAGGCTTGAACAGCGTAACAACTGGTCAAACAACTATCAACAACGATGGCTTGACAATCAACAACAAACAATTCGTTACAGATAATGGCTTCAACGCTAACAATACGCAAATTAAAAACGTAACTGCTGGTGTAGAAGACAATGATGCTGTAAATGTTAAACAATTGAACGATGTAAAAGCTGCATCTAATACAAAAGTAGAAGGTAGCAAAAACATCAATGTTGATGAAACTGTAGATACTGTAACAAAAGCTAAAACTTACACAGTTGCATTGAAAGACACTGTAACATTAGGTTCCGGTAACACAGCTGTTAACATTGACGGTACAAAAGGTATCGTAAAAGCTGGTAACGGTGCGAATGCAGTAACTATCAATGGTGTGAACAGCACAATCAATGCTGGTAAAGTGGCAATCGATGGTGTAACAGGTAACATCAATGCTGGTAAAGTTCTAGTTAACGGTGCAAACGGTACTGTAAACAACTTGACTAACAGAACTTGGGATCCTAATAACATCACTAACGGTCAAGCTGCAACAGAAGATCAATTGAAATCTGTAGATCAAAAAGTTACAGACAACAGTAAGAAAGGCTTGAACTTCCAAGCTGACTCTGGTGAATTAATTCATAAAGACCTTGGTCAAACATTGGATGTTGTAGGTGGCGTTTCTGATAAAGCTAAATTGTCTGATGGCAATATCGGTGTTGTATCCGAAAACGGTAAGTTGAATGTTAAACTTGCAAAAGATTTAACAAACTTGAACAGCGTAACAACTGGTCAAACAACTATCAACAACGATGGCTTGACAATCAACAACAAACAATTCGTTACAGATAATGGCTTCAACGCTAACAATACGCAAATTAAAAACGTAACTGCTGGTGTAGAAGACAATGATGCTGTAAATGTTAAACAATTGAACGATGTAAAAGCTGCATCTAATACAAAAGTAGAAGGTAGCAAAAACATCAATGTTGATGAAACTCAAGATCCTACTACAAAAGCTAAGACTTACACAGTGGCATTGAAAGATACTGTGACATTAGGTTCCGGTAACACAGCTGTTAATATCGATGGTACAACTGGTATCGTAAAAGCTGGTAACGGTGCGAATGCAGTAACTATCAATGGTGTAACAGGCAACATTAATGCAGGTAAAGTTCTAGTTAACGGTGCAAACGGTACTGTAAACAACTTGACTAACAAAACTTGGACTCCAGGAAATATTGTTTCTGGTCAAGCTGCAACAGAAGATCAATTGAAAGTTGTAGATAGCAAAATCGATAAGAACACTGAAAACTTGACTAAGAAAGGCTTGAACTTCCAAGCTGATTCTGGCGAAGTAATCCATAAAGATCTTGGTCAAACATTGGATGTTGTAGGTGGCATTACTGATAAAGCTAAATTGTCTGACAACAATATCGGTGTGGTATCCGAAAACGGTAAGTTGAATGTTAAACTTGCAAAAGATTTAACAGGCTTGAACAGTGTAACAACTGGTCAAACAACAATCAACAACAATGGCTTGACTATTGGTGGTAATACATTTGTTACAAACAACGGCTTCAATGCTAACAATACGCAAATCAAAAATGTTAAAGCTGGTACAGAAGATAGTGATGCTGTTAACCTTAAACAATTGAACGAAGTAAAAGCTGCGTCCGATACTAAGGTAAAAGGTAGCAAGAATATTCACGTTGAAGAAGAAATCAACGATCTTACAAAAGCTAAAACATACACTGTAAACTTGAAAGACACAGTGACATTGGGCTCCGGTAGTACATCAGTTCATTTCGATGGTACAACAGGTATCATTAGAGCTGGCGAAGGTGCTAATGCTGTAAATATCAATGGTACAAACGGTACAATCAACTCCGGTAAGGTAACTATCAACGGTGGTTCTGGTACTGTTAACGATTTGACTAACAGAACTTGGGATCCTAATAAGATTACTAATGGTCAAGCTGCGACAGAAGATCAATTGAAAGTTGTAGACAACAAAATTGATAAAAACACTGAAGACTTGACTAAGAAAGGCTTGAACTTCAAAGGCGACTCCGGTGAAGCTATCCATAAAGACCTCGGTCAAACATTGGAACTCAAAGGTGGCGAATCTGATGCTTCTAAACTTTCAAATGGTAACATTGGCGTAGTTAATGAAAACGGCAACTTGAACGTTAAACTCGCTAAGAACCTTAAAGGTCTTGATTCCGTAACTGTTGGTTCCGATCCAAACAAACAAGTTGTTCTTGATGATAAGGGCGTATCTGTAGGCGGTAAAACTTACATTTCTAACGAAGGCTTAAACGCAAATAATCAAAAGATTACTAACGTGGCAGCTGGTGTAAATGATACAGATGCAGTTAACGTTCAACAGTTGAAGAGCAGCATGGCGGCAGCAACTACAACAGTGAAAGCTGGTGATAGCGGCAATACAACTGTAACAGCTACAACAAATGCAGATAAGTCGAAAACATACACTGTAGATATCAAAAAAGACTTGAACTTACGCAGTGTGATTACCACTACTGACGATAAGAAATTCTCTACTGTAACAAACGGTGTAGGTGTTACAAGCACTGATACATTAGGTAATACGACTGCTCTTACTGCAGGTAATGTGAAAGTATCCGATAATCAAAATAATACAACTCAAACAACAGCTAAAGGTGTACTTGTAGATAATCCAACTAAGGCCACTGAATTGACTGCTGATGGTGTTGTAACTACTGATAAACGGACTAAGAGCACAAGAACAACTGCAGATGGCATGGTAGTTACATCCGGCATGGGTGGTACTAAAGTAACTACTACTGTTAGCAGCAACGGTGTTGCAATTACTACTCCTCCAGCAGGTCAAGGTTCCCCTAAAGATGGTACTGGTGCAGTAACATTGACTAAGGACGGCTTGAACAATGGCGGTAATAAAGTAGTTAACATGGCAAGTGGCTATGCTGAAGGCGAAGATATTAACAATATTGCTGATAATAGCAGCAGCTTAACAAATGGTGCTAACATCGGCGACTTGAAGAAAGGTATCGACGGCCTTAAGAAAGCTGGCTTGGACTTTGCAGGTGATAAAGGTTCATTCCATCGTGACCTAGGTCAAAAAGTGACTGTTAAAGGTGGCGTTACTGATGAAAGCAAACTTTCCACTGCAAATAATATTGGTGTTATCTCTGACAACAACGGTAGCTTGAATGTTCGTTTGGCAAAAGATATTACTGGTATCAATTCCATTACAACTATGGATAACTCCGGTCATACAACTGTGACAAACGGTAACGGTATTACAATCAAAAATAATGGTGGTGGCAGCGTATCCTTAACAAGCTCTGGCTTGAACAACGGTGGTAATAAGATTACTAACGTAGCGCCAGGCGAAATTAGCTCCACTTCTACTGATGCTGTTAATGGTTCCCAACTTAATCGTGTTGCAAACAGCATGAATAATGTTGTAAACGAAGTTCGTCAAGTTGGTGCAATGTCCTCCGCGTTGTCCGCATTGAAACCTATGGCTTATGACCCTTACGAACCTACTCAAATTATGGCAGGTTACGGTAACTACCGTGGCGACTCTGCATTGGCATTAGGTGTGGCTCATTACAAAAATGAATCCATGATGTTACATGCTGGTGTTGCTTGGGCAGGCAGCAATAGTCATATGATGGCAAATGCTGGTGTAACTTGGAAAGTAGGTAACAGAGACGGCGAAGCAGAAACTGCAGATCGTTATCGTAAAGGACCTATCAGTTCTACATATGCAATGCAACGTGAACTTGCTGCAATGAAAGCTGAAAATCAAGGATTAAAAGGTGAAGTAGCTGATTTGAAAGCTGAAAATGAACAAATGAAAGCTAATATTGCTGCAATGATGGCAAGACTAGGTTTATAATACGTTCATACTGAACATTACGGGTTGAGGATTCCCTTTTGGGGGTCCTCCCACCCGATTTAATTCGTTGATAGAAAAGAGGAATATATAATGAAAAAATCCACTTTGCTTGCTTTCACAGCGGCAGTATTATTCGGCAGTGGCGTATTCCATGTTAATGCGGCATCTGCTACATATGATGATCCATTGCTTTTACCAAATCCGGCTAAAGTGCCTACAACAGGTTCTGTTGTATTGGTTCCTGTGGCTAGCCCTCAGGCTGTGCAAGGTATCCATGAATTTGTGAAAGCATGGGAAAATGCGGAAAAACATATTGCTTTAGCTGAAAGCAAAAAGAATAATCATCAAGCGTTAACTAAAGAAGAAGCTAAATGGTTACATTCTAAAGATAAGCATAATTATGCTGATTATTTCCGTAAACATTCTTTAGGTTATGTACATGGCCAAGAAACTGCATTGAACTGGAATGGTGAAAACCGTAATAAAAACGAGTATAGCTATTACACATTCCCTAAATATGATAAGGACCAAGGTTACACAAATAGCTATGGTTACAATGTATTGCGCAGCATGGTTGATCGCATGAATGAATTGCTTCAAAAACAAAAGGCCGTTGGCGGTCCTTTGACTGATGAAGAAGCACAAGCATTGGAAGATGCTATGCTTGATATCATGGCTCAAGATCAAGAACATGTATCTAATGAAGAATTGCGTTATTACATGAACGAAGCAGTTTGGTTTGCTACAAAACAAACTGTAAAAAATATGTCTGCAGAAGAACCTTCTGTTGGCGATATGCACGAAATCAACCTTCGTGAAGCGATTCAAACAGATAACTAATTATCTAATACATATATAAT
>OAUX01000816.1_pt1 | contig 11241 bp, 4 predicted proteins | sample 1501311 | NCBI WGS metagenome assembly OAUX01 (sample SAMEA2580066, study PRJEB22360) | human gut metagenome | reverse complement strand
CGCGATCTAAAAAAACAGCTTTCTTCATATATTTTCTCATTTATCTTTTTCTAAGAACAAAATTATCCCTTTTATCCTTAATATAAGCAATAATAAGTCATAACCGATCTGTCTAAAAAAGATCCCCTAAGATATTGACACAGCATTCTAGACGTCTAGAATACAAATGAAATTCAAATATTAACTGAGAACAAGGGCTTATATGATTAAGCTAAATAACATTACGAAGATTTTTACACTTCCAGATAAAAAACTGACCGCACTTGATAATGTTTCATTACATGTGCCTAAGGGACAGATTTGCGGTGTCATTGGCGCCTCTGGTGCAGGTAAAAGTACACTTATCCGTTGTGTAAACTTATTAGAAAGACCAACTCACGGTGCTGTAATCATCGATGATGTGGATCTGACTCAACTTTCTGACGCTGAATTAGTGAAAACACGCCGCCAAATCGGCATGATTTTCCAGCATTTTAATTTGTTGACCTCTCGAACCGTTTTCGAAAACGTAGCGTTACCACTTGAATTAGAAAATAAATCGAAAGCAGAAATTCAAGAGAAAACGACCGCACTTTTAGCGCTTGTTGGATTACGTGATAAACATAATGTGTATCCTGCTAATCTCTCTGGCGGTCAAAAACAACGTGTAGCTATTGCGCGTGCACTTGCAAGCGATCCTAAAGTCTTACTTTGTGATGAAGCCACCAGCGCATTGGATCCGGCCACAACTCAATCCATTCTAAAATTATTAAAAGAAATCAACCGCACTTTAGGTATCACCATTCTTCTTATCACCCATGAAATGGAAGTGGTTAAACGCATCTGCGATCAAGTTGCGGTAATTGATAAAGGTCGCCTCATTGAACAAGGCACGGTTAGCGAAATTTTCTCTAATCCGAAAACAGAATTGGCCCAAGAGTTTATCAGCTCAACCTTCCACATTACCTTGCCGGAAGAATATTTAGAAAATTTATCTGATACGCCAAAACATGCCAAATCGTATCCAATCATCAAATTTGAATTTACTGGTCGCTCCGTCGATGCGCCATTACTTTCTCAAGCATCGAAAAAATTTGGCGTAGAGCTCAGTATCTTAACCTCACAAATTGATTATGCCGGTGGGGTAAAATTTGGCTTTACCATTGCGGAGGTTGAAGGTGATGAAGATGCGATTACGCAAGCCAAAGTTTATTTAATGGAAAATAACGTTCGAGTAGAGGTGCTAGGCTATGTTCAATGATTTATGGGCAACATTTAGCCAACAATTCCCCGATAATTTTGCGAGTTTATTAACGGTATCAACCGTTGAAACGGTTTATATGTCGGTATTGTCGACATTAATTGCGGCTTTATTAGGCTTACCACTTGGTTTTTTAACCTTTTTAACCAATAAAGGCGCGATTTTAGAAAACAAAAAACTCAATGCGTTCTTAAACGTCATTATTAATATCGGACGTTCAATCCCTTATATTATTTTGTTACTTGCTTTAATTCCGCTTACCAGTTGGTTACTTCCTGGCGGGAGCATTGGTTCTAATGCGGCAATTGTGTCATTAAGTGCTGCAGCAACACCATTTTTTGCACGTCTTACGAGCAATGCACTTTTTGAGATCCCAACCGGTTTGACTGAAACAGCAAAAGCCATGGGCGCAACCAATTGGCAAATTATTCGTAAATTCTATTTGCCTGAATCTTTACCAACGCTTATTAATGCGATTACACTCACCTTCGTAACATTAATTGGCTATACCGCAATGGCGGGAACGCAAGGCGGTGGCGGTTTAGGAAGTCTTGCCATTAACTATGGTGTCTATCGCAATATGCCATCGGTAACTTGGGCAGCTACGATTGTTATCGTGATAATCGTCATGCTCAGTCAAAAATTAGGCGACACGCTCGCAAAACGAGTAGATCACCGTTAATTATTTTCTATACCATTTTATTCACAACAAGGAAAAAACATGAAATTAAAAAACTTATTTGCTATCACCGCTATCGCGTCAGCATTAGTATTAACAGGTTGTAAAGAAGAGAAAAAAGCAGATGCCGCGTCAACTGCGCCTGCAGCAACATCAATCAAAGTTGGTGTAATGGCTGGTCCTGAGCACCAAGTAGCCGAAACCGCTGCAAAAGTTGCAAAAGACAAATACAACTTAAATGTTGAATTTGTTTTATTCAATGACTACGCATTGCCAAATACTGCTGTATCTAAAGGTGATTTAGATGCTAACGCAATGCAACACAAACCTTACTTAGATGAAGATGTAAAAGCGAAAAACTTAAACAATTTAGTGATCGTTGGTAACACCTTTGTTTACCCGCTTGCTGGCTATTCTAAAACCATCAAAAATGTAAATGAATTAAAAGATGGCGCGAAAGTTGTTGTGCCAAATGACCCATCAAACCGTGGTCGTGCATTAATTCTTCTTGAAAAACAAGGTTTAATCAAACTTAAAAATTCTAACGATCTTCTTTCAACTGTCGCAGATATCGTTGAAAATCCGAAAAACTTAAAAATTTCTGAAGTAGATACCTCTGTTGCAGCTCGTGCATTAGATGATGTTGATCTTGCTGTTGTAAATAACACTTATGCGGGTCAAGTTGGCTTAAATGCACAAGATAATGGCGTATTCGTAGAAGATAAAGATTCTCCATACGTAAACATCATCGTTGCGCGTACTGATAACAAAGACAGCAAAGCGATCCAAGATTTTGTAAAAGCATACCAAACTGAAGAAGTTTACCAAGAAGCGAAAAAACACTTTAAAGATGGTGTTGTAAAAGGCTGGTAATCTTAGCTTAAGCAAAATATTTCAAAGCCACCAATTAAAGTGGCTTTTTTATTGATGAAAAGAAAGTGCGGTTATTTTTACGATACTTTTCCAAAAGAAAAATTCATTAAAAACTGACTGCACTTTCTTTATCGAGATAATAAAAAACCCGAGCCTAAACTCGGGTTTTCTTTTTATCGATTAGCGATTACTCTGCATCATCTGCCATATTAAGCATTTCTGCTAAGTTAGTTGTTGCATCATCTGCTGTCATCACGAATTCATCAGCAATTGCTGCTTCATCGTCTTCAGATAATTTAATCACAACATCGTCTACAATACGTTTTTTGTGACGACCTTGGTGATACGCAAAACCAGTACCAGCTGGGATTAAACGACCTACGATTACGTTCTCTTTCAAGCCGCGTAATTCATCACGTTTACCCGCCACTGCGGCTTCAGTAAGCACGCGAGTGGTTTCTTGGAACGATGCCGCAGAAATGAAGGACTCTGTCGCCAATGATGCTTTGGTAATACCTAGTAATTCACGTTCGAATTCAACTGCTGGTTTACCTTCCGCTTCACGTTTACGGTTCACAATTTTCACGCGAGCCACTTCAACTTGTTCCCCTTCAAGGAATTCGCTGTCATAAGCTTTTGTGATGACTGCTTTACGTAACATTTGACGTACGATAACTTCGATGTGCTTATCGTTAATTTTTACCCCTTGTAAGCGGTAAACTTCTTGCACTTCGTTCACGATATATTCAGTTACAGCACGAACACCACGTAAACGTAAGATATCGTGTGGAGTTTCTGCACCATCAGAAATCACGTCACCACGTTCAACCATCTCACCTTCAAATACGTTGAGTTGACGCCATTTTGGAATCATTTCTTCGTAGATTTCACCTTCAGTTGGAGTGATTAGTAAGCGACGTTTACCTTTAGTTTCTTTACCGAAGGACACGATACCTGAAATTTCAGCCAAGATTGCAGGCTCTTTCGGTTTACGTGCTTCGAATAAGTCAGCAACGCGTGGAAGACCACCGGTAATATCTTTAGTACCTACAGATTCTTGTGGAATACGTGCAAGTGGTTCACCCACTTTCACTTCCGCACCGTCATCTAAACTTACGATTGCTTTACCTGGCAAGAAGTATTGTGCAATAACGTCAGTTTCAGGTAAGAAGATATCGTTACCTTTTGCATCAACTAATTTAATGGTTGGACGTAAATCTTTACCTGCTGTTGCACGTTCACCCACATCTTGTACGACGATAGAAGAAAGACCAGTTAATTCATCTGTTTGACGCGTTACAGTTAAACCATCCACGATATCAACGAATTTCACAAAACCTGATACCTCAGAAACAACTGGCATAGTATGTGGATCCCAGTTTGCTACTGTTTCACCCGCTGATACTTCTTGACCGTCTGCTTTATTCAATACTGTACCGTAAGGCACTTTATAGTGCTCTTTCGTACGACCGAATGCATCAGTTACGGTTAATTCAGTATTACGAGAAGTTAACACTAATTTACCTTCGTCATTAACAACGAATTTCGCGTTAGCAAGATGTAAAGTACCGTTGTTTTTGATTTGTACGCTAGATTCTTTCGCGGCTGCAGAAGCTGCACCACCGATGTGGAACGTACGCATGGTTAACTGTGTACCTGGCTCACCGATAGATTGAGCAGCGATAACACCAACTGCTTCACCTTGGTTGATGAGGTGACCACGCGCTAAGTCACGACCGTAACATTTCGCACATACGCCGAAGTCAGTATCACAAGTTACAACAGAACGTACTTTTACGCTGTCCACTGAGTTTGCATCTAACACATCACAAAGTTTTTCATCTAATAAAGTGTTACGTGCAATTAAGACTTCTTCTGTACCTGGTTTATACACATCTTCAGCCACAACACGACCTAACACTAATTCGCGGAGTGGAACTTTCTCATCGCCACCTTCGATTAATGGGGTCATGACTAAGCCTTCGTGCGTACCACAGTCATCTTCAACGATCACTAAGTCTTGTGCTACGTCAACTAAACGACGAGTTAAGTAACCAGAGTTTGCTGTTTTTAATGCGGTATCCGCCAAACCTTTACGCGCACCGTGGGTTGAAATAAAGTACTGAAGTACGTTCAAACCTTCACGGAAGTTCGCAGTAATTGGAGTTTCGATGATCGAACCATCTGGACGTGCCATCAAACCACGCATACCTGCTAACTGACGAATCTGAGCTGCAGAACCACGCGCACCAGAGTCAGCCATCATAAAGATGCTGTTGAAAGAAGCTTGTTTCTCAGGATTACCTTCACGGTTGATAACTTCTTCCTGAGATAAGTTTTCCATCATCGCTTTCGCTACGCGCTCATTCGCCGCAGCCCAAATATCGATGACTTTGTTATAACGTTCACCAGCTGTTACAAGACCAGATTGGAACTGTTCTTGAATTTCTGCCACTTCTTCTTCCGCTGCAGAAATAATTTCGTATTTTTTCTCTGGGATAACCATATCATCGATACCCACAGAAGAACCTGAACGTGCAGCATAAGCAAAACCGGTATACATAATATGGTCAGCAAACATTACCGCTTCTTTCAAACCTAAACGACGATACGCTTCGTTGATGAGTTTAGAAATTGCTTTTTTACCTAATGTTTGGTTGAACAATGAATAAGGCATACCTTTCGGCGCGATCATCCATAAGATTGCACGACCGATAGTGGTGTCGGTTAATGTGGTTTTCTCTTCGAATTCGCCAGCTTCATTTTTCACATATTCAGTAATACGTACTTTAACGCGAGAATGTAACTCTGCTTCACCTGTGCGATATGCTTTTTCAGCTTCGCGCGGATCTTGCAATAACATGCCTTCGCCTTTACCGTTTACTTTTTCACGGGTCATATAGTAAAGACCCAACACCACGTCTTGTGATGGAACGATAATTGGATCACCGTTTGCAGGTGAAAGTACGTTGTTGGTTGACATCATTAACGCACGAGCTTCTAACTGAGCTTCAAGTGTTAATGGGACGTGAACCGCCATTTGGTCACCATCGAAGTCCGCGTTGAACGCCGCACAAACAAGTGGGTGTAACTGGATTGCTTTACCTTCGATTAGAAGTGGTTCAAACGCTTGGATACCTAAACGGTGAAGTGTTGGCGCACGGTTCAATAGGATTGGGTGCTCACGAATAACTTCTGCCAAGATATCCCAAACGATCGCATCTTCACGCTCAACCATTTTCTTCGCCGCTTTGATTGTAGTTGCATAACCACGGCTTTCTAATTTTGCATAGATAAACGGACGGAATAATTCCAATGCCATTTTCTTCGGTAAACCACATTGGTGTAAGTGCAAGTATGGACCTACAGTGATTACAGAACGGCCTGAATAGTCAACACGTTTACCTAATAAGTTTTGACGGAAACGACCTTGTTTACCTTTGATCATATCCGCAAGTGATTTTAATGGACGACGGTTAGAACCCGTAATCGCACGACCACGACGACCATTATCTAATAACGCATCAACAGATTCTTGTAACATACGTTTTTCGTTGCGCACGATAATATCTGGTGCGATTAAATCTAATAAACGTTTTAAACGGTTGTTACGGTTGATCACGCGACGATATAAATCGTTCAAGTCAGACGTTGCAAAACGACCACCATCTAATGGTACTAACGGACGTAAATCTGGTGGAAGTACTGGTAATACAGTCATCACCATCCACTCTGGTTTATTACCAGACTGTTGGAAAGCTTCTAATAATTTTAAGCGTTTAGTGATTTTCTTACGTTTTGTTTCAGAGTTAGTTTCTTGTAACTCTTCACGTAATTTTTCACATTCCACTTCAAGATCAATACCTTTAAGTAAATCTTGAATTGCTTCAGCACCCATTTTCGCTTCGAATTCATCTTGCCAACGGTCTTCTGCATCAAGGAATTGTTCTTCAGTTAATAACTGTCCACGTTCCAAATCGGTCATACCCGGTTCGGTCACGATGTACATTTCAAAGTAAAGCACACGTTCAATATCACGTAATGGCATATCAAGTAATAAACCGATACGGGATGGAAGTGATTTTAAGAACCAAATGTGTGCAACTGGACAAGCCAACTCAATGTGGCCCATACGTTCACGACGCACTTTAGTTTGTGTAACTTCAACACCACATTTTTCACAAATCACACCACGGTGTTTTAAGCGTTTATATTTACCGCATAAACATTCGTAATCTTTTACTGGCCCGAAAATACGTGCACAGAAAAGACCATCACGCTCAGGTTTGAACGTACGATAGTTGATTGTTTCAGGTTTTTTAACTTCACCAAATGACCAAGAACGGATCATGTCTGGAGAAGCTAACCCAATTTTAATCACATCAAAATCTTCACTCGTTTTTGATTGTGCTTTTAAAAACTTAACTAAGTCTTTCACAAATAGTCTCCTGTCGGAGTTAAGGGTTTCAAAGTGCGGTCAAAAATATTTTGTTTTTTAACCGCACTTCGGCGATTTCTTCCTTTTGCTTCCCCTGCGAACAGGGGAAGACAGGTTTGTCGATTACTCTTCGTCTAACTCGATATTCAAACCAAGTGAACGGATTTCTTTCATAATTACGTTGAAAGATTCCGGTGTACCCGGATCCATTTGTTGGTTGCCGCCAACGATGTTTTTATACATCTTCGTACGGCCGTTCACGTCATCGGATTTCACAGTTAACATTTCTTGTAAGGTGTAAGCAGCACCATATGCTTCAAGTGCCCATACCTCCATCTCACCGAAACGTTGACCACCGAATTGTGCTTTACCACCAAGTGGTTGTTGAGTAACAAGACTATAAGAACCAGTTGAACGAGCATGCATTTTGTCATCAACTAAGTGGTTCAATTTTAGCATATACATATAACCTACGGTTACTGGACGCTCGAATTTCTCACCCGTACGGCCATCGTATAACGTAATCTGACCTGAAGTTGGTAAGCCACCAAGTTTCAACATTTCTTTGATTTCTTGCTCATCAGCACCATCAAACACTGGTGTTGCTACCGGCAAACCTTTACGTAGGTTTTCTGCTAAACGCATGATTTCGTCATCGCTAAAGGTGCTTAAATCAACTTTTTGTGCGCCATGACCTAAATCGTATGCTTTTTGCATATAGCCACGGAGTTTCTCAACATCTTGTTTTTGTTTGATCATCGCATTGATTTGATCACCGATACCTTTCGCCGCTAAGCCTAAGTGGGTTTCTAAGATCTGACCGATGTTCATACGAGACGGTACGCCCAGTGGGTTCAATACGATTTCAACCGGTTGACCGTTTTCATCGTATGGCATATCTTCCACAGGGTTGATTTTTGAGATAACACCTTTGTTACCGTGACGACCCGCCATTTTATCACCCGGTTGGATGTGACGTTTCACCGCAAGGTAAACTTTAACCACTTTTAACACACCTGGTGCAAGGTCATCGCCTTTAATGATTTTCTTACGTTTTACTTCAAGTTTGTGTTCAAACTCTTTACGTAATTCTTCATATTGCTCAGCAAGCTGTTCTAATTGGTTTTGTTTTTCTTCATCAGAAATGGTTTGCTCTAACCATTTGGTGCGATCCATTTTATCTAATTGAGCCGCATCAATACCGCCAGCGATAAGTACATTACGTACACGAGCAAACAAGCCAGCTTCTAAGATTTCTAATTCATCAGAAAGGTCTTTCTTAGCTTGTTTTAACTGCATTTCTTCAATTTCTAATGCACGTTTGTCTTTTTCTACGCCATCACGAGTGAAGACTTGAACGTCGATTACAGTACCGCTTACGCTGTTTGGTACGCGTAATGAAGAGTCTTTCACATCAGAGGCTTTTTCACCGAAGATTGCACGTAACAATTTTTCTTCTGGTGTTAATTGTGTTTCGCCTTTAGGGGTTACTTTACCGACTAAGATGTCACCACCTTTCACTTCAGCACCCACATAAACGATACCTGATTCATCCAATTTGCTTAATGCAGATTCACCTACGTTTGGAATATCCGCAGTGATTTCTTCAGAACCTAATTTAGTATCACGCGCCACACAAGACAATTCTTGAATGTGGATTGTCGTAAAGCGATCTTGTTGTACTACACGCTCAGAAACTAACATTGAGTCTTCGAAGTTATAACCGTTCCAAGGCATGAACGCCACACGGATATTTTGACCTAATGCTAATTCACCTAAGTCTGTTGAAGGGCCATCTGCTAATACTTCACCACGGTTAATTGGATCGCCTAAATTCACACAAGGAATTTGGTTGATACAGGTATTTTGGTTAGAACGAGTGTATTTAATTAAGTTATAAATATCGATACCCGCTTCGCCAGCTACAGTTTCATCTTCATTTACTTTGATAACGATACGAGATGCATCAACGTATTGAACTGTACCACCACGTTTTGCTACAACCGCCACACCAGAGTCTAGTGCGATTGGTTTTTCCATACCTGTACCAACTAACGGCTTATCAGCACGTAAAGTAGGAACCGCCTGACGTTGCATGTTCGCACCCATCAAGGCACGGTTCGCATCGTCATGCTCTAAGAATGGAATTAACGCTGCAGCCACAGATACCACTTGTTGGGTTGAAACGTCCATATAATGAATTTCTTCTGGTTTATAAAGACCAGATTCACCACGCTCACCACGAGCAGTAACGAATGCATCTGTAAAGCGATTGTTCTCATCAAGGTTTGAGTTCGCCTGTGCAATGATGTAGTTTGCTTCATCAATTGCAGATAAGTATTCGATTTCTTCGGTTACTTGACCATTCACTACTTTACGATATGGGGTTTCTAAGAAACCGTAATCGTTCGTACGAGCAAACGCAGAAAGTGAGTTGATCAAACCGATGTTTGGACCTTCAGGGGTTTCGATTGGACATAAACGACCATAGTGGGTGTTATGTACGTCACGCACCTCAAAGCCTGCGCGTTCACGCGTTAAACCGCCTGGGCCTAATGCAGAAATACGACGTTTGTGTGTCACTTCTGATAATGGGTTGTTTTGGTCCATGAATTGCGAAAGTTGTGAAGAACCAAAGAATTCTTTCACTGCCGCAGAAATTGGTTTTGGATTAATTAAGTCTTGTGGCGTGATCGCATCTAAATCGCCTAAAGATAAACGCTCTTTAACCGCTCTTTCTACACGAACTAAACCAATACGGAATTGGTTTTCTGCCATTTCACCCACAGAACGAATACGACGGTTACCCAAGTGGTCGATATCATCCACTTCACCACGACCATTACGGATATCGATGAGTTTTTTCATCACACGAATGATATCGTCGTTACTTAAAATACCCGTACCTTCGCCTTCAGGAATACCTAACGAGCGATTAAACTTCATACGACCTACTGCAGATAAATCATAGCGTTCTGCAGAGAAGAATAAGTTGTTGAATAATGCTTCTGAAGATTCTGGTGTAGGTGGCTCACCTGGGCGCATCATACGATAAATTTCATATAACGCACTTACACGATCATAAGTTGGATCAACACGTAATGTTTCAGAAATATACGGACCGTAATCTAAGTCATTAGTGAATAATGTTTCGATCACTTTATAGCCTGCTTGCGATAATTTCGCTAACACTTCTAAAGAAATCTCGCCATTTGCTGGGCAAATGATTTCACCTGATTCAAGATCAACGTAATCCTTCGCTGCAACTTTACCTGCGATATATTCAGTTGGTACTTCAACTTGTGTCACATTATCTTTTTCTAATGCTTTGATGTGACGAGCTGTAATACGACGACCGCGTTCTACATAGACTTTGCCATTTGCTTCGATATCAAATGTTGCTGTTTCACCACGTAGACGTTCTGGCACTAATGTCATGAGTAATTTATTGCCAGCGATTTCGAAAGTTACTTTATCGAAGAATAAGTTTAAGATTTCTTCAACCGTGTAACCTAACGCACGTAAAATAATGGTTGCCGGTAATTTACGACGGCGGTCAATACGCGCATATAAGTTATCTTTTGGATCAAATTCGAAATCTAACCAAGAACCACGGTAAGGGATAATACGTGCGTTATAAAGCACTTTACCTGAAGAGTGTGTTTTACCTTTGTCAGAATCAAAGAATACACCTGGGCTACGGTGTAATTGTGAAACGATAACACGCTCAGTACCATTGATGACAAAGGTACCGTTGTCAGTCATTAATGGGATTTCACCCATATATACTTCGCTTTCTTTAATATCTTTGACTGCGCGTGATGAAGATTCTTTATCGTAGCTAACTAAACGTAATTTTACGCGTAAACCTGCTGCATAAGTTGAACCACGAATTTGACATTCACGTACATCAAATTCAGGCTCTTCTAAACGGTAATCAACATATTGTAATTCTGTATAACCGTTATTGCTTACGATTGGGAAAACAGAACGGAATGCAGCTTCTAAGCC
>OAUX01000813.1_pt1 | contig 11297 bp, 5 predicted proteins | sample 1501311 | NCBI WGS metagenome assembly OAUX01 (sample SAMEA2580066, study PRJEB22360) | human gut metagenome | reverse complement strand
CTCTTACGAACTATTGAATATATTTTGCAAATTACAAATGAACAAAAAAATAATATTTGCAACTTTTCTTGCTTTATCTACAAATTATTACGAAATTTACAACGGTAAAACAATAAAGTTACTAACAAAGCAAACTACTCTGTTATGAAAAAGAAAAATATCCTATTTGCAACCTGTTTATTGGGAGCATTCGCTTTCAGTTCCTGCGAGAAGAATCTTTATGATGAAAGTAAGCAATCTGAGAAAGAAATCAAAATGACCGATTTAGAGATTCCTGCTAATTTCCCGTGGGAAACCTCCAAAGACGCTAAATGTAAAATCGTATCTTCCACAACTTCTTTAGTGTCTATATTCTTAGATTCCAATTGTACCCAACTGTTATCTACGGTCAATATAGACCCTGCAGCTCCCGCCTTGCCAGTAGTAGTACCAGATTATCTTGAGAAGGCTTATTTAAAATATGAGACTGTTTCAGCAGGTAATAAAGTAATAGAAACAGAAGTGACAAATGGAATGATTAATTTCTCACTTCCCGAAGATGCCAAACCTTCAGTTGCTCCTGTTGTAACTAGAGGTGGTGGCAAAGGAGATTATACTCCGCAACCAGGTATGGAAGATAATATACTCGAGTATCCTAGTGGATATGGTACTGTTATGTTTGAAGATATGTATCCTCAATTAGGAGATTATGACTTTAATGATTTTGTAGCCTGGTACAAATACCAATTACAGGATTTCTTCCACAAAGGAGGAACATGGTATACTTATGTCATGCAGATCGGGTTTCAGATCAGAGCTCTTGGAGGTATTAACGATTTTTCTCCTTACATAAATCTGGCAGGAGTGAAATACGATGATATTGATGAAATAATTTTCCAAGAAACAGGAGACGGGATAGAATTCATAAAAGGTCCGAACGGAGAAGCAATTCTTTCCTATACCAATCCATCTAAGCCGGCAGGTAGCAAATACCTGAATACAGAACCGGAATACATAACCACCTCCGGTGTTAACACATCTATTTATATATATTTCAAAGAGCCTGTCGAGCTATCCAGATTACAAGATAAAATGGTAGATATTTATCTAGCCAAACCTGACCATGGAACTGAAATCCATTTGAAAGGGTATAAGGGAATCTATCCTTCTTCACAAAATGCCAAATATTCAAATGAGGATAATTATGTATGGGGACTGAAAGCTCCTGCTGCACTCAATCATATGATTGAAGAAAATGATTTCATAAAAGGATATCCTAAATTCAAAGACTGGATAGAAGGCAAAGGGCATAAGCAATGGTGGGTAAGCCCTAAGAATGACTACCTCATTCTGCTTAATTAAGTTTCATGTCACAACATATATTTAAAGCCGGAATCATGATAAATCAGACATGATTCCGGCTGTATTTTTCTGAAGAAAGTTTCTAACCCTTCCTCTTTAATAAATCTGTCGGGCTCTCCCCAAACAGTTCTTTATAACATTTGGCAAAATAAGAAGGGGAACTGAAACCGACTTCATAACCAATCTCCGACACTGTCATATCCGATGAAGCAAGCAGAGACGCGGCTTTCTTTAGACGGGCAATACGGAGTAATTCATTAGGAGAATAATTAGTCAAGGATTTTATCTTACGATAAAGCTGTACGCGGCTCAACCCCATATCTTTGCCCAAATCTTCTACGTTCAAACCGGAATCTCCCATCTTCTCATCAATCAAAGCTTTGAATTTCTCTACAAATTCCTTGTCCATATCACAAACATCTTCTTTCGCCAATGCCTGTCCATCACCAAAGAATTGTTTCAGACGGCGATGCGAATCTATCAGATTACGAACACGTGCCAACAGTAATTGAGAACTGAAAGGTTTGGAGATATAAGAATCCGCACCACCGTCGTACCCTTGAATCCTCTGTTCATCTAAAGAACAGGCTGTTAATAAGATAACAGGAATATGGCATGTTTGCAGTTCGCTTTTCAGACGGCGGCAACATTCAACGCCGTCAATACCGGGCATCATTACATCGGAGATAATCAAATCCGGGACATATTTCATAGCTTTGCGGATACCTTCCGAACCATCTGCCGCTTCAATGACAGTATAGTCTGCATGAAGTAATCCATGAACATACAGACGAATATCCGCATTATCATCAATGATAAGTACAGAAGGTTTGGAAGAATCATAGTTCTTCTCCAGTTCCTCTTCTTCAACGGGCACAGCGTTATTCAAGGGAGATACTTCGGAAACAGAGGTTGCGGAAGAATCTTCCAAAGAAAATACTTCGCAGGTCCGTACCGGTAAATCGACAGTAAAAACAGTTCCTTGCTTTTCATCACTTTCCACTGATATAGTTCCACCGTGCAGTTCGACGAAAGCCTTTACTAAAGCCAATCCTATTCCCGAACCGGCATGATGCATATCTATTTTATAAAAACGATCAAAAATATTACGAATATGTTCGGCAGAAATCATCGAACCAGTATTAGATACAGTAAAACGAATCCAACGGCTATCATCTTTTGTCAAGGTGGACAAACGGACGGCAATTTTTCCATTTTCCGGCGTAAACTTAAAAGCGTTCGACAGAAGATTAAAATAAATCCGTTCCAACTTCTCCACATCGGCTTGTGTATGATAATTCGAATCCGGCATATTATCGAAAGAGAAATGGATATGCTTCTTACGGGCTGCCGCCTGGAAAGATTCATTCCACCCTTCAAAAGAAGAAAGGATATCTACCGAAACAGGAGTATATTCCATTTTTCCGTTCTCATATTTACGGAAGTCCAGAATCTGATTGACCAAGCGCAAGAGAATATTTACGTTACGCTGAATGAGCAACAACATCCGGTGCTGATCTCCGGTCAGCGTTCTGTCTGCCAATAATTGTTCCACAGGATCAGCAACCAAAGTCAGAGGGGTACGGAAATCATGAGAGATATTCGTAAAGAAAACCAGTTTGGCATGAGTCGCTTCTTCCAGTTGATGCGACAGTTGAATCAGTTGGTCACGCTGTTCCTCCAATTTATCCCGCTGTTCTTCGAGTTGCTTCTTCTGTTCTGATAATTCCCTATTCAACCGGTTCTTGGAACGGAGAGATTTATAAACGACAAGTAGCAATCCGGCCACCAATAACAGAATCAACAAACTTCCATACATGATAACCTGCTGGGTAGCTACCCTTGAAAGATAACCACTGATACGTCCGTTCAGTGTTTCGATTTTTTGGTCGAGTTCTGAAATATGAGTAGTCTGAAGTTGCATGATATGCGCATTGGTACGGTCGACAACAGCCGTATTCATCACCGTTTCGCGAGGATAAGATTTCTTTTCGAGAATGTTCATTGCCAGTTGCAGTACTTTATCTCCATTGGTAGGATAAATGAAAGTCGCGTCCAATACACTATCGAGCACGAGTTCCAGACCATTTCCCTTACCAGGCAGGGCGTCAATGCCTACAAAAATCATTTCTTTTTCCCGTCCGGCTTTTTTGGCAGCCTGATAAGCTCCCGGAGCTATTCGGTCATTATGCGCATACACAGCATCAATCTTCGAGTGACGTCGAAGCATACTGTCCATTTCTACTCCGGCCGGCCCACGCTCCCAAGCCGCATCTGCTTTATCAATCAGCTTTATCTCGGGAAAATGACTGATAGCAGCCATAAATCCCTGATGACGTTCCATGGCGGGAGTCGAGCCACTTAACCCAGTCAGTTCAACGATATTACCTTTCCCTTTCAGGCGGGAAGCGATATAATTGCCTACCGCACGACCGATTTCATAATTATCCGCACCAATATAAGCAGTATATTTATCCGAAAGAATTTTCCGGTCGACCGTGATGACCGGAATTCCTTTCCGGTAAGCCTCCTCAACAATTGGAGTCATGGGGGCAGCCTCATTAGCTGAGATGATCAGCAAATCCACTCCCTTATCCATAAAGTAATGAATATCTTCCGCCTGTCTGCGGTTATCATCACCGGCAGAACGTATCTCGACAGATACACCATCATAGAACATCGCTTCACGAAGTATCTCATCATTCATCTTATGTCGCCACGAATCATCACTACATTGCGCCACACCGATACGAAAACGGGGAGTATCCTGCCGACACGCCGTTATCCCAATAAGGCAAAGCAGTATTGCCGTCCAACGAAAATATCTCATAGCACTGTGCTTTTCTTTCTTCATCGTACCTCTTACCATCGGGATAAAGATAATGGTTTTCTTTCAAATGAATACAGAATAAGCACTCTAAATCTTCACATAAACAAGTTTTTTATATTTCAAACTATTCCATCCCACGCATCGAAAAAACAACGACTATGGTCCAACGAAAACAGTGGCCGTCCCGATTTTATTGTATTCGAAACGGCCCTCCCCCCTAAATTCTTATTATTTTATTCAATGTATCCTGTTCCGTTACCGAAATTCAGATGTATCACATTACCGGCTGAGCCTTGTATGGAGTATCCTCCCCTTTCTCACTCCAACGGGATCCAGTATCACATACTCGTCAGATACAACAGATAATACACATCAGGTGGTATCACTAGGATCGAGTTTCCATCCCGGACAGCCGTATTGTTTGTACATTTGTAATAGTGCAAAGTCTAAATCAAATTGTCAATATTGCCTAATAATCTTTCTTTGACAAAGGATTGTATCAACGTTTTAATCTTCAGATTCGTTGGTTGTATTAATGGTGAAGCATTGTTTGATAATTTTCATCAGCTTGTCCATGTTTTCCGATACATACGTATAATATACGTTGTCTTTAAGGATAAAGCCCATAGATTCAATACGAGTTCTCTCTGCATCAGAAAAAGAATAGTCACTCGTAACCAACGCTATCTCGTATTGCTCTTTTTTGTCTTTCCTATATTGTATCCAAACTTGAATTACGCACTGATCTTTGTAGAACTTGATTACAGACTTCCATGCACTCCTATCTACCCAATAAATCCATCCCTTCGCCTCTGGAAGATGATCTTTCAGATGATGGCTCAAATAATCATCAAGATGCATATTCTTTACAGAGAACGGCTGTTTGTATGAGTTCTTAACACACTCTATACCATATTCTTCCCGGTATTGTATACGTTTCGTATTACAGTATTCCAAAAGATAGTCATGATGTACGAATTCCGCCCATTTGTTTTCTGGCGTTTCTAGATAAGAGTCCTTTATTTCTTTAATAAATAAATCACGTGACTCTTTATCCATGCCACTAAATCTATTGAGAAAGTTTTGAAAATCTTCTGTGTTATTGTTCATAATTTGTTTCCACTGGTCAGAAGAATAACCAAAAAAACATTCGTCCAAAGGATAAGATGTCAGACTGGGTATAAGTGCTTGGCGAACGTTATCACTTGTCCATCCCTCGTCTTCTTTCTTGTCAAATAAAAGAAGGAAACTCTTGTAAATATTTGTCAATCCCTGCAGGCTGAAAACATCACTATTCTTTGACCATGAAACAAGTAATTTAATTTCCCCATTCCAAAAAGGATGAGCCTGAACCTTCCATATTTCAGATTCTGCTTTGTTGCCCAGTTCTTTGCATATTCTAATCTTTTCCAATTCATGTCCGTTAAACACAACTTTGGTTTGTTCTTCTTGCATTAGGATATAGTCATACCAAGAAAGACTGCTATCTCTGTATTTGTTGAGAAACGTTAAGAATGGACGATTGTTCAGTTTGTTTCTCCTTACATGATTCCTTATGGTCTGATATACTCGTACGTATTCGTACATGTTATCCTGACCTTTCAAATATTCTGTTAGCAAAGCCTTGAGAACATAAAACTCTCCATCCTCGCTACTATCTCCATACAACCTGACAATTTCAGGCTGATAGCTTCCATCGTCGAATTTAGATATAGCAATCAATGCATTCATGTACTCAGATACATCCTGGATGGAGATTGCTTCTGCATCTTCGACAGGATTTATGCGATTATGCTCGTGACAGGTTTTCAGTTCAAGCACAATTCGGATGATATTGTTCATCGCTGTGTCTATAGAGCCAATTCCACGTGTTCTACGTCTATCTTTGTTGTAGAAAAACTCTTCCCAGTTATCCCACTCTTTTCCGAAAAATTCTTTTTCATTATTCGCTCTTTTCAGCAAGCGAGGCTTTATCTGTTCAGAATCGGTAAGTTTCTCGCCACGGCTGTTCATGGTGATATATAATTCTTCGCCTTGTGATGTCATATCAACATCGAAGTACCAGAAGAACACGTGACACACAACATTGCTAAGAGATAGGTTCTCACACTCATCTATAATATTACCAAACACTTCCAATGCTCCTATCATTGACGAAATCGTAGGGTCATTTTCATACTCGCTCTTAAACCATGTCTGGTCATATATACTCTTGTGATATATTACTCCAGATTTGAAAAGATTCTGCAGAAAAGATTCTGTATTAGAACGTACACGATAAGTAAATGCCGGTACATTACTATCGAAATTGAGCCTGCTTATAAACTGTTTATGGCATCCCTGTCCTTCAGAAACAGCAAGATAATAGCAGAGAAGTAATATTGTTGTATATCTTTGTTGTCCATCTATAAGATAATGTTCGGTTCCTGATTTATATGAATACAAGAAACCGATATTCGCATTGCCTTGCTTAAGTTTATAGTCAAGGTCTCTCAGAAACTGCATAAGCACCCGCTTGTTTTTTGGAGTTCCCCATACGTATTCTCGCTGTATCTCAGGAACAACGAATTTGAAGTTGTCCAATAAGTCGTTTATGTTCTTTTTATCCATTGTTATAACAATTGTCTTCTAAACTGGTGGTTGAAAAATTCGGTAATGCCAAATATGAGGTCAAATTGGCATCAATATCCTTCACAGTTCTCTTTATATCTTCTTCAGTCCAAAACACATCATGATAGTCTATACCGTTTTCATCAATACTTTTCATTTTTGACATGAATACATCCAAGGTGTGAGGCCGAATGTAAGCATTTACATCATCCATAACGTGTTCACTGTAGATTCTGACCATTTTTAGGATTAGCTTGTCATTGCCATAGCCTCTATTGATACTCTTGTGTAATAAAACTATATTACCAATGGAATTCAACCCTTTGCGGTTTTCTTCTAAAAGCAACTCCCTGTCTTCTTCGGACATATTGTCTTCGTCAATCTGTCTTGTCTGTGAACGAATATGTTCCTTGTCTTCCTCTGAAGTAATATGCTTTAGATATTGTTGTTTTAAGTGCCTGACCACCTGCTTTTTCTTACCTCCCTTTTCAATAGTACGAGGTAAAATATCAAGTAAAGGTAGAATCTTTGAAATCAAAGAAGTTTTATACCAGTTTATCGTAGAGATGTTTAGGATATCTTTTCGTAAGACAATGAGTTTTTCTTCAACATCCTCTATAAACTCACCTTTTATAACCTTTTGTATAGCATCTTTTCCACCATCAATTTCACCGTATAAAGTAGCCAATTGATGACGAATAATTCGCTTGATGGTATCCTTGAAATCTTTCTTTCCCTTAGCGTTTATCCAAATACCATAAACCAACTCAAAGGTTATGACATCGCTTTTGAAATTGTACATCAAGTAACCTATAAGATTATGGGTCTCTGCATCGTTATACCAGTCCACGAGGGTAAAATGAAATTCCTTTAGTGCATTATATAACTCAAGATGATCATCGCCCGGTTGATTGTTTATGTCAATACCATTTTCAAAATGGCGTAGATTCAAATCTCTGTTTTCTTTACCGTCAATGAATAGTTTTGATTTGAAGGCTTCATAGAATGCATAGTATAGCAAATCTATTGGATATTCGCTATATTTGAAAGAGCGGTTTTGTGATATTCTGTTTGGTAACAGCTGTGCAAAATAGTCCCTTATATCCTTGTCTGACCACCAAAAATTCATTTTATCAATCTCAACTCCAAGTTTCACTCGGTATTCGTGAATCTTGCCTTGTGATGAAACGCTGACATGGATGTTGAGGTCAATGTCGTCGTTGGCTATCTGGTTGAAGTGTTTTTCCGAGATAACACAGGGATATTTCTGCCTTGCAGCCCTGGTAATCATTATCGCTCTAACCAAGTCTGCACCATCCAGGTCCACCTTGCCACCATTAAGGCTTGTAAAAACTGTTTCTTCTTCGCCTCGTCCCACTTCGTTGATAATCAACTTCAATTGGTCTAAAATAACATTTGAAGACAGTTCTTCTTGATGAATATCATACCAATCCTTGACAGCCCTTGCGACTACCATAATATAGTACTGGTCTTTTGATGCCGCGTCGTTCGGATTGAAATCTTCATCCCACAATATCCCTGTTTGTACTTTTTCCTTTAAGAAGGTATCTGTAGAATTTCTCACTGAGTATTTTAAAATATCTGTATCACAGGAGATAATCTTTTGATCAAAGTTCCTCTGTATAAACGATATGATGATATACAAAGTAGTCAGGCGCTGTTGTCCGTCAATAACGTTCATACATGTACTATCCTTCAGCGTTTCCTTTGCTACAGTTATGTTCTGCAAACAATAGAACTCGTCTCCATTTCTTTTATTACCAAAATTCTTAAGATCGTCAAGAAGTTGCATGACATTATCTGCTGTCCACTTGTAACCACGCTGATATTCCGGAATGTTGAAGAAACTACAATGTTGTTTTTGCAGGTAATTCTTAAATATGTATCTAACGCTATAAATTAAATCGTTCATATTATTACTCTATAAAATTTCCAATGTAATGGAGGCGCAGGCTTCCGTATCTACTGACAGATATAGGTCTTTGCCGCCGAAAGTCCAGTAAATGTCTCTTTGGATTTTTCTGTTACCCTACATTCACACCTGTACATTTTTTGCACAAGTTGAAAATTCTTCCAATTCTTCTGATTTATACACTTTTCTCACGTGTCCTCAACTATGGTTCTGTCGATATCAAACAACTCTACCATTTGGCTTTGTGTCAACCATACAATATTCTTTTCCAGCTTAACTTCAAATCGGGTGTTACCGTCATCTGTTGTATAGAGCACGATTGATGAACTGTTATTTGCGATGATTCTATTTTCGATCATATCTACTATTCCTTATTGTATTTATTCCACATTCTTTTTAATTTTTCCTGCTATCTCTTTGCGCAACCACAGTAGTTCAAGCCTCTCCATATCTTCACCATTCCAAAGTATCTCTTGTTGGAAATCGAATGTGGGGCAAAGCTGATACTCAAATATACTGTAGTCTTCGACCTGTTCTGTCTCTCTTTGCGGTTCGTGCAGGGGTAAATCGCGAAGATAAAATGTATGACTTGAAAGGCAAAAGTCTCGGATGTATTCAAGCCTATAGACAAGATCCCTGCTTGATGACCACTTGCACCCCACCATTATACCAGCGTTGGTGGAATAGCTTCACACATAGAGGCATGATATAGTGACTGCGTGCGTCCTCTCTTCAATAGCTGTAATACTCCCATGTCTTATATCGTCCACATTCTCCATATAGAAACGGTATAGTACGACCTTCTCACATTCAATCGTAAGACCGAATGTGTCGAAGATGTTCCCATTTATGGAAGGTACGCTTCTGCATTTCCTCGCCACCATTTATTCTTCCTGCATCGATTCAGCTCCTTAAATGACATTTTGCGAACCTTGTAGTTGGTTTCTACAATCTACACAAACTTGTTTATTTGATTTAGTACCATGTTATAATTCCTTTATATTAAAAAAACGAATTTCGATACAAAATTATTGCGTAGGTGTACCATATTTGTTCACCCCGTGCCCCGTGCAAAAATAATCCATTTCTCATAGCTCTGAAAAAAATTACATGAAAATATAAGAAAAATTGCATAATATTACCCTAATAAGAGGGAAAGAAGTGTTCCAAGCACGAACCCTTATTGTAGCTCGCACATCGAACACTTCTTGTGAGATTAGAGAATGCCGTTAAACACAACCGCATTGCCCTTCTTTTACATCACTATATTGGCATATATTTCTGTGGTGTGTATGCTGATATGACCAAGCAGTTTACTTGTGGTATAGATGTCACTCCCTGCGGTCAAGATGAGGGTTACAAAAATGTGACGGCGCTTTCCTAACTTTATTTCTTCCTTCAATGAGCTTTTGGTTGCAGAAGAAAGAGTATATTCCAAGTCCGACGAGCTGCTGACAACGGAACTTTGCATCTATGCGCTTATCCGTCTAGGAGTCTCGGGCAGTAACAAGATTGTCCACTTCTTGGTATATTCTTTGGCAACGATCTATAACTACCGGAGCAGAATGCGTAATAAGGCTACCAGAAATAAAGATAGATTCGAACAGGATGTGATGAATCTGTAATGCATCATATCCCGATTCCTAAAAAAGAATTATAAAAACAAAAGGACCTCCCAAAGCATAACGTTTAACTTCGAGAAGTCAGTCTGTCTTTCAACACCTGCGGCAGCTCCGGCATCGCCCCGCTCTGCGTACAAACGTAAGCAGAGACTTCCACAGCCAGTTTGTGTGCTTCGGGCACCGGCTTTCCATTCAATATGGAAGCACAGAAGGCAGCCGTAAAGGAATCGCCTGCACCTACCGTATCGGCCACGGGGACTTTCGGAGTCTCCTGGAAGGAAACAACCCCCGGAGTAAATACATAGCTGCCATTGATGCCGCAAGTCAGAATCAGCATTTTCAGGTTGTATTTAGCTAACAGAATCCAGCACTTATCCTGCAAGTCAATGCCCGGATAACCGAACATACGACTGATAGTCACCAGCTCTTCATCGTTTATCTTCAAGACATTACAACGTTGGAAAGAGTCACGCAACACTTCTTTGGTGTAGAAGTCCTGACGGAGATTGATGTCGAATATCTTTAATTGTCCATCTATCTCGGGCATTGTATCCAAGAAACGGTTGATAGTGGCACGGCTTGCTTCGTTGCGCTGTGCCAGTGATCCGAAACAAACGGCACGTGTGTTCAGCGCCAAACGTTTCAGTTCGTCCGTGAAAGGAATGTTATCCCAGGCTACACCTTCCTTAATTTCATAGCAAGGCACCCCTTCAGCGTCCAGTGTCACTTGTACTGTACCCGTAGGATAATCTACCCGTTCAATCTGAGTATTCAGTTTCTTTTCCTTGAATACCGACATGATCTCGTCACCCAGTTCGTCATTGCCCACTGCACTGACCACACGGCTGTCAAAGCCGAATTGTGAAACATGATAAGCGAAGTTTGCCGGAGCACCGCCTATTTTCTTTCCTTCGGGCAACACGTCCCAAAGCGCTTCACCCATTCCTACTATTATATTATT
>OAUX01000809.1_pt1 | contig 11314 bp, 12 predicted proteins | sample 1501311 | NCBI WGS metagenome assembly OAUX01 (sample SAMEA2580066, study PRJEB22360) | human gut metagenome | reverse complement strand
TCAAGATAAGCTGTATAAGAGGGAAGGTTGGAACTATCCTCCAAGACAATAATGCGCTTGCCACCATCTACAACGACATAATAGTATGACTTTCTCGCATTGTGGTAGATGTCATTAACACTCTTAGCCTGATAACCATGTGACTTAAGAGACTTCTGTATTTTAGCAAACTCTTTTTGCACCTTATCATTAACTACGCTGCCTGATTGATCCGACAGATATTCTTTTAAAGGCTTAGCAATTAAGATATCTAAAGGCTTAACATTTAAGATATCTATATCATCAGAATCTGTAGTCATAACACCATTTTCAGAGATAGTCAATTCTCCTTCTGATTCATCTTCATCATCATATGTCTTCCATTTTCCAACAAAAACTTTTGCAACCTCTGCCTTATGAAAAAGACATTTCTTTTTTAAATCTTTGGTTTTTCTTGATCCGTAGTAGAGATCTGATAAGGTTAAATCTAGAACTAAGTTTGTCCCATCCTTCTGAATCAGATTATAGTAGCCAAACCATTCCCATTTCGTCTTAACCAGTATGATCTCTTTGGTCTGTAATTGATATTTCTTGTCAAAATCAGCAATCGTTTTTAGTTTTGAATCACTGACGTCCTCTAAGCTTGTTTCAAACTTCTGTCTTACTTTCTGACCAGTAGAGATTTCTTTGATTTCTTCTTCCCTATGGCCTGCAACAAGTTTTGATTTTTTCCCACTTAACTCATAAACCAAACCAGCATTATAACTAGTTACCCACAAACCATTCAAGTTTGTTTCTTTGAAAGAAAACAAAAAGACACCAAGACTTGTTGCTAGGACAAGAAATAAAGCAATACCCAAACCAATAAAAGTCTTCTTCCCAAACTTTTTCTGTTTAACAAAGACAAGCTGCTGTGCTGAAGTTTGGTTGACCATCTGACCAGTCACTTGATTTGGTAAAGGCGTGGCTCCTGCAGGCACGGAATTTCCATTGTTAGAAAAAGTAGCTTGTCTACCTTCCATAACAAACTCACCATTTTGAAGAGCCTGCTGACACTCCTGAATAGTGGGCTTACGATTATTAATCACTTCAAAATATTCAATCCATTCTTTTCGATTCATCATCTCTCCTAACAGTTCTTAACAGAAAAATCTATCACTCGATTGGAAGTGATAGATTTTTCAATTATTTAAGCACTTCTTGTGTCTTAGCATAGTTAGCTTCAACAGCTTCTTTTTCAGCTTTCCACCAGTCTTGGTGATCGGTATACCACTTGATTGTTTCTTCTAAACCTGATTCAAAGTTTGTGAATTGTGGTTCCCAACCAAGTTCTTCACGCAATTTTGTTGAATCGATTGCGTAACGCAAATCGTGACCAGCACGGTCTGTAACACGGTCGTATGCGTCTTTTGGTTGACCCATTTTTTCAAGGATAAGCTCAAGCACTTCCTTGTTGTTCTTTTCACCATCGGCACCAATCAAGTAAGTTTCACCGATACGACCTTTAGTGAGGATAGCCCAAACACCAGTTGAGTGGTCGTTAGTATGAATCCAGTCACGGACGTTTTTACCTTCACCGTAAAGTTTTGGTTTAATTCCTGACAAGATATTAGTGATTTGACGTGGGATGAATTTTTCGATGTGTTGGTATGGTCCATAGTTGTTTGAGCAGTTTGAAATTGTTGCCTTAACGCCAAATGAACGCACCCATGCTTTAACGATAAGGTCTGAAGCAGCCTTAGTTGATGAGTAAGGTGATGATGGGTTGTATTTGGTTTCTGCGGTGAATTTTTCACCAGGACCTTCACCATGTCCAGGAAGGTCTTCACGCAATGGAAGGTCACCATAAACTTCGTCTGTTGACACGTGGTGGAAACGAATGTCGTATTTACGAGCTGCTTCCAAGAGTGTGTAGGTACCAATGAAGTTTGTGTAGATGAATGGAGATGGGTCATTCAATGAGTTATCATTGTGACTTTCAGCCGCATAGTGAACAATGGCATCCGCCTTAGCAGCCAATTTGTCTACCAATTCAGCATCAGCAATGTCCCCTACAACCAATTCAACACGGTCACCAAGGATTTCTTCAATGTTAGCACGGTTACCAGCGTAAGTGAGTTTGTCAAGGACAGTCACATGTACGTCTGGATGATTGTTGTAGACATAGTGTACGAAGTTTGAACCGATGAAACCTGCGCCACCGGTTACGATAATGTTTTTGTATTCAGTCATTTTTTCTCCAAATTTCTTTGTTCCTTAATCGTTCCTTTAGCTAGTGAGGGACGCCAGCAACCCTTCGGTTTCATGGCTAAATCTGGAGCCGAAGTCTCCGGATTTCCCTACAAGATTCCCTAAGGGAATCTTGTTTTCACTAGGGCAGGAACAATCTTATAGCGCTCCTTGTAGTCGCGATTCTGCTGTGCAAAGTTCGTTCTTACAAATCCTCTGGTTTGAGTGGTTTAACGTCTTTGAGCAATGGGTGATTTTTGTCTGCTTCTGAGACTTCTGCTTCTTTCAAGTTTTCCCACTTGATATCAAGACTAGGGTCAGCGTAGTAGACAAAGGCGTATTTTGGTTTAAGTTCGAGTGCCCAGTAGTCATTCACAAGATAGCTGTAGGCGACCTTATCAGACAAAACTTGGAAACCATTGGCAACACCACGAGGAACGAAAATTCCTTTTGAGGCATCAATCACTGTTTGGTAGGTATTTCCAAAGGTTTCGCCCTCACGGAGGTCAACCCAAGTTCCAAGGACCTTTCCTTCATCTGCTACTGAGATGTATTTGTCCCATGGCTCAGCATGCAAGCCACGCAAAACATTTTTACGGGAGAAGGAAACGTTATTTTGCAATTTGCCTTCAGCAAAGAATGATTCTGGAAAACCAAGTGGCAACATCTTTTCCTTTTGGAAGTTTTCCTTGAACCAGCCTCGGTTATCACCATGCACCGGGATGTCAAATTCAATCATGCCTGGGATAGCATCAATCTTGTGTGCTGCAAGTTCTTTTCCAAAAAATTGTTCTGTCATTATGCTTCTCCAATCAAACGGAGCAAATATTGTCCGTATTCATTCTTTTTAAGTGGTTGTGCCAATTCGAGGACCTGCTCTTTAGTGATGTAGCCCATACGATAGGCAATTTCTTCAAGGTTAGCCACTTGAACATTTTGCAAACGCTGAACCGTTTCAATGTACTGCGCCGCTTGCAAGAGACTTTCGTGAGTGCCTGTATCCAACCAAGCAAAACCACGTCCCATCAGCTCAACAGAGAGGTCCCCACGATCCAAGTAAGCCTTGTTAACATCAGTGATTTCAAGCTCTCCACGAGGACTTGGTTTGATGTTTTTAGCAATGTCCACGACATCATTGTCATAGAAATAAAGACCAGTTACAGCAAAGTTTGATTTTGGATGCTCTGGCTTTTCTTCGATGGAAATAGCGTTCATATCATCATCAAACTCAACCACACCAAAACGTTCTGGATCCTTAACTTGGTAACCAAAGACTGTTGCACCTTTTTCCTTAGCTTCAGCACGTTGAAGCATAGCAGAAAGGCCATTGCCATGGAAAATATTGTCACCAAGGACTAGGGCAACGCTGTCATCACCGATGAAGTCTTCACCAATAATAAAGGCCTGCGCCAATCCATCTGGACTTGGTTGCACAGCGTATGATAGTGAAATACCAAACTCTGAACCGTCACCGAGGAGCTCTTCAAACCGTGGAAGGTCCTGTGGTGTTGAGATGATGAGGATTTCCTTGATTCCAGCCAACATGAGCGTTGACAATGGGTAGTAAATCATTGGTTTATCATAAATCGGCATCAGTTGTTTTGATGCAGCACGAGTCAATGGATACAAACGCGTCCCTGAACCGCCTGCAAGAATAATACCTTTCATAAGAAGGCTCCTTTTTTCTCTAATATATTACCTTTATTTTAGCATTTTTCAGCCCCCTTGTCACGACAAAGCCAGAGCTATTAAGCTTTCATTAAGAAAATCAAAGCTGTCCATTTTCTTAATAAAAAAGAATCAGCCAACGTTTCTCTATAGTAAGAGAAAGCTAACTGATTCTGAATATTTGGGGAAGGATAACTAGTCTTAATCCTGTTTCTTTATGTAATTAGCGACTGGATAATCTGTACTGTCCAAGTTACCAGGTCGGTTCATGACCAAATCAACCAGATTTTTTCCAATCAGTGGCCCTGTTGTAAGACCAGAGGAACCTAAACCTGAAGCAACGAAGACGTTTTTAAGCTCTGGAACTTCTCCAAAGAAAGGTGAGAAGTCACTCGTGTAGGCTCTCGTTCCCACACGTTCCGAGAAGGACTTGTCAGTACTTAAGTCAGGGAAATAGGTCTTAGCCTCCTCCTCCAGAACTTCTAAAACAGCTTCATCAACTGTCAAATCAAAGCCTTGATCATTCTCATGACTGGCACCTACCGAAATCTTTCCACCCGCAAATGGAATGACATCTAATTCGCCCTCTGGCATCAGAACTGGTAATTTACCAGTATCCATGCCCTCAAAGAAATAGTCTCGTAACTGACCTTTTTGAGGACGAACATCCACTTCAAAACCAAGGGGTTCAAGCGTTTGACCTAGCCAGGCACCACAAGCGAGGATGACCTTATCAAAAGTTTGACCATCAATCTCATAAGTACCATCGTCAAGAGGAGAGAGTGTAACTTGACCTTCTAACTTTTCAAAACCAGAAGCCTTAATCAAAGTAGCAGTCAGTTCTGCACCTTCGACTCTGGCTCCCCCAGAGGCATAGAGATAACGGTTAAAGCCAGTGAATTCAGGAAGGGTACTCGCATTTTTAATAGAGAGTTCACCAATAATGGGTGATTCTTCGAGTCTGGTCTCAGCATGCTCATACAAACCATCCAATTTACTATCGTCTTTCTTAAGAAGGGCCACACCAGACTGATCATAGAAACTCTTGTCATAACCATCATTTCCAAGATCTGAAACTAACTCTTGGTAAAAATCAGCTCCCAGTCTAGCCATGCGATACCAGGCCTTATTACGACGCTTGGAAAACCAGGGACTAATAATTCCTGCTGCTGCCTTGGTTGCCTGTCCAAGACCATGGTCAAAAACAGTAACTTCTACTTCTTTTTCCTTTGACAAGTAATAGGCAGCCGTTGAACCGACGATGCCTGCGCCAACAATTGCAATTTTCATTTTTTACTCCATCTATTTGAAAAGAGCTGAGTCCTATACACATAGGCACAGCTCTTTGTATTTCTTTTATCCCAAGGCCACATCCATAACCATCATGACGACAAAGCCAACCATAAGGCCCAAGGTTGCTACATCAGTATTACCATTAGTCTGTGATTCAGGAATCAATTCTTCCGTTACTACAAAGATCATGGCACCAGCCGCAAAAGCCAAAGCGTAAGGGATGATTGCCATCATCCACATGACAAGAGCGGCACCCATAACTGCACCTATAGGCTCAACGATAGCTGACATAGACCCCCAATAAAAGGCCTTAAGTCAAGATTTTCCATCTGCTCGAATTGGGATAGAAAGGGCTACACCTTCAGGGACATTCTGCAAACCAATCCCTATAGCTAGACCAATGGCTCCCATCAGACCCGCGAATGTCATATTGCCACCAGCCAAGGCTCCGAAAGTCACACCGACTGCTAATCCCTCTGGAAAATTATGAATCGTAATAGCCAAAAAGAGTAGGGCTGTCTTTGACAATTTCTTCTTACGAGGTTGAATACCTTCTGCTTTTGAAATATCATTTCCCAAATGCAAGTGAGGGACGACAGCATCAATCAAACGAAGAGCGACACCACCAAGTAAGAAGCCAGCTGCCGCTGGAAACCAAGACCACTTCCCATAGCCATTTTGGCTAGCATAAGCTAAAGAAGGGTCCAAGAGTGACCAGAATGAGGCCGCAATCATGACTCCAGCCGCAAAGCCCATCATGATATCTAACAATTTACGGCTAATATGCTTGAAAAAGAAAACAATAGCCGAGCCGACAATGGTACAACCCCAAGTGAAAAGACCAGCAAGTAAGGCCAACAAGACCACATGTTGATGTAAAAGCCAAGTCACAGATAGATCCTCCTAGAGATGGTCAAAGGGATTAGTTGACGACTGACTTTCAAGAATTGTCACATTCCAGCCCTTCTCAAGCTTCCAAGCCTCAAGTTTCTCAGCAATCTTTGCGATAAAGAGAGCTTCAATATGGTGACCAGGATCAATTGCCAAGAGGCCATTGGTAATCATTTCCTGACCAGTATGGTAATAAACATCACCCGTGATAAAGACTTGTGCGCCCTTTGTCAAAGCATCCTTGTAAAATCCTTGACCGCTACCACCACAAATAGCCACACGGTTAACAAGAGGATTTTCATGATTATAACGAACCAGGCGAATACTATCTAAGCCAAAAACAGACTTGACTTTAAGAGCAAGTTCTTCAATGGTTTGTGGCACAATATCACCCACTCGACCGATTCCTTGTTTGTCAGCAGTCTCCGTCAAATAAGTCGTCTTCTTAATATCAAGTAAGTCACAAAACCAATCATTGAGACCATCATCCACCACATCAATATTGGTATGACTCACATAGACAGCAATGTCGTTCTTTACAAGATCAAGCAAAATATCACGGTCAGGCGAAGACACCAAATCCTTAACCGGACGGAAAATAGGGGCATGTTTGGCAATGATGAGGTCCACACCTTTTTCAATGGCTTCGGCTACTGTATTCTCACGAACATCCAAGGTAACCATGACCTTCTGAATTTCTTTGTCCAGACTGCCAATCTGCAAGCCAACCACATCACCTTTCATGGAAAGTTCCTGTGGACAAAAGCTTTCATAAGACTTGATAAGTTCACTAGCTAACATGGTTCAAAACCTCCTTAATGGTTTGGATTTTCTCTTCGACAGCTGCACGGTCAGACTGATTGGCAAGAGGAATGGATCCTAAAGCAATCTCCAATTTATTGTTTTCACGTTGCCATTTGAGCTGGAAGACTTGAGACTGGTCTTTCATGAGATGAGGTCCAAAGCGAACCTCTTTATCTGATAGAGTCATTTGACCAGCCTCAGCCACCATAATTTCGTAGTATTTGCCATTTTCGGTCATGATGGCTTCTGCGACAATGACAAAACCATTTTCCATCAACCAAATACGAAGGTCGTCTTCACGATTATTGGGTTGCAGAATCAGACGTTCCACACCTTTAAGTTTATCCTTACCAGAATCAAGAATATCCGCAATCAAACGTCCCCCCATACCACAAATCGTGATAGTTGTGACAGCATCAGAAGGTTCAAAAGCTGCCAAGCCGTTAGCCAAGCGCACGTCAATCTTATCTTTGAAACCAGAAGCTGAGACATTAGTAAGAGCAGATTCATAAGGGCCTTTCACCACTTCACCAGCAATAGCTGAGTGAATCAAGCCCTTTTCAAGTAAATAAATAGGGAGGTAGGCGTGGTCACTACCTACATCTAAAAGTTTTGCGTCTTTAGGGACGAAGGTTGCTACGTCCTTAAGGCGTTGAGATAATTGTACGTACATCTTTCATCTTTCTATTTTTAAAGTCTCTTCATTATATCAAAAAAGGAGGTTGGTAAGAAATGCTTTTAACACATTTCCTAGCAACTTCCTTGTATCTTATGTCTTGTCTCCAGTAAAGACAAAGAATTTTGAAATAACGTAGTTAAGAACAATAATCAAAACTTGTGAGAATAAGCTTTCAATTCCATTTACCCAAGCATGACTATGACCAACAAATTGACCGATAATCTCTGGATAGGTATCTACCAAGAAATAGGCGAGAGCCAAATCAAGAACTAAGGTTAAGAGACGAGCTCCCACAAATTTAACAAAGCGTGTAGCCATACCAGCTTTTGCTCATTCGTGAAAAAAGCAAAAACGATGGCAATGGCATTTGCCAAAACTGCTGATAGGGTACCTTGTTGACTCACAGCGAAAATCAAGGTACGACTAACCATATAAACTACAGTCGCCAAAACACCAAAGAAAAGGTATTTAAAAACTTCTGTGGCCATAAAAGCTTTAAGCTTATTAATCATATTTAGTCCAACCCAATTTCCGCACGGACGACATCCGCAATAGTGTCAACATAGTAATTCACTTCATCATCTGTTGGTGCTTCTGCCATAACACGAAGGAGAGGTTCTGTACCACTAGGGCGAACCAAGATACGACCGTTCCCAGCCATCTCAGCTTCCATTTTTTCAATGATAGCTGCAATCGCAGGAACTTCCATGGCTTTAGTTTTCATGCTATTTTCCACACGAATATTAACCAGTTTTTGAGGGTAAATCGTCACTTCTGATGCTAATTCAGACAAGCTCTTACCTGTTTCAATCATGACTTTAGTCAATTGAATAGCTGTCAATTGACCATCACCAGTTGTATTGTAATCCATGATAATAACGTGACCAGACTGTTCACCACCAAGGTTATAGCCATTTTTACGCATTTCTTCAACAACATAACGGTCACCAACGGCAGTCACGACCTTGTTAATTCCCTCACGATCAAGTGCCTTGTGGAAACCAAGGTTTGACATAACAGTTGTCACAATTGTATTTTTAGCCAACTCACCTTTTTCAGACAAGTGTTTACCGATAATGTACATGACCTTGTCGCCATCAACAATATTACCATTTTCATCAACAGCGATGAGACGGTCACTATCACCATCAAAGGCAAGACCAATGGCTGAACCACTTTCTTTAACCAAGGCTTGCAATTGCTCTGGATGTGTTGAACCCACTCCAGCATTGATGTTAAGACCATCCGGTTGATCCCCGATAACCGTAATATCGGCATTCAAATCAAGGAAAACATTACGAGCTGACACAGCAGCTGCACCATTAGCAGTGTCCAAGGCAACCTTCAGTCCACCAAGATCAACACCTGTTGCCACCAAGAATTTTTCATACTTGCGAAGACCTTCTGGATAATCTACAAGTGTTCCAAGACCCTCAGCTGACGGACGTGGAAGAGTATCCTCTGCTGCATCAAGAAGGGCTTCAATTTCCGCTTCACGCGCATCATCCAATTTAAAGCCATCTCCCCCAAAGAACTTAATACCATTATCAAGAGCTGGATTATGGCTGGCTGAAATCATAACACCAGCACTGGCATTTTCCGTACGTACCAAGTATGAAACACCTGGAGTCGCAAGTACCCCAAGTTTGTAGACTTCGATACCTACTGATAAAAGACCTGCCACCAAAGCTGATTCTAACATTTCCCCTGAAATACGTGTATCACGTGCCACAAAGACCTTAGGACGGCCAGTTTCGTGTTGGCTAAGCACATAACCACCGAAGCGACCTAATTTAAAGGCCAATTCAGGCGTGAGCTCAACATTAGCTTCTCCACGAACACCGTCTGTTCCAAAATATTTACCCATAATTTTATTTTTAGTGCCCCAGCACTAAATCCTCCTTAAACTGTGATGCTGTCTAACAAGAGCAAAAGTAATCTAGTGAAATCTACCTAGATAGTTTAACTTTATCTGATTTCACCGATATTTTCAACCCTTCTTGTATAACTTTTTTGGCTATTGCGCCAATTTCCCCAGATTAAGCCTTCTCCATTTTATCTATCTTACATAAACTTGGAAAATGGCCATTCTCTATTTTTGGGTGACCTTCAAATTAACTTTAACCGTATTTGGTTGCACTGTCACACCATCGGCCGAAAGCTTGAGCGTTTGTGTAGTATCCTTGGTCACATGACTAATATCTACTGGAACAGTGATGCTATCAATCTTATCCATAGCTTCCTGACTACCAACAATGGTCACATGGCCTCGATCAAAACTATAACTGATACTAGACACATTGCTAGCCTTATCTCCAGTCAACTCTACCTTAACAGGGACAGACTTGCTCAATTTTCTCAAAGTAATTTTGGCATGAACCTTAGCTGGAGAAATCGAGCTAGCCAAGACTGTCCCATTAGCTGAAACAGCTTGCAACAATAAGTTGCCATCATAATCATCAGACAAGTTGGCACCGCCTTCCAAAACTGCTTGAACGTGGTCAATTTGATTGATGATATCTTCACTTGATGTCACCTCTACCTTGGTTTCATCCAAGCTAACCTTTTTCACTTCGTAGCCATTAGCCAACTTATCTGGTGTGATATTTGCAACCACATCAAATGTCTTGCTAGCTTTTTTACCAATGGTTGCTGTCAAGGTCGATGGCGATACTTGGGCAGACATTCCAGCTGGTAAATTCTTAACCTGAATAGGAACCCGGCTTGTCCCTTGACCAAGATTTGACAAATCTGCAACTAACTTAAAATGGCGCGTATCGCTTGTTGCTTCAGTCGTCAAAGCTAACTGAGTAGTCGCTGTCAAATAAACCTCAGCGTCATAAGAATAGCCACTGATAAAGTAATTATCACTGTCGTACTTAATATCTACAGGAACAGATTCTACTGTTTGCGTGAAGGTATTCGAAGCACTTGAGCTATTACTTTTATTTTGCGTATTACCAGACCAAGCCGTGACGAATAGCGTAACCGCAAAGAAGAGCGCAACTAGTATTTGCCACCAACGATCATTTTTTAATACACGGACAATGCGTTTCATTTTTTGCTACCTCCCATCCAACGTTGGAAGAATGACTGACGAGGTTCTTGCTCTTTCAACAAAATAAGACTCAACTCTTGCTCAAACTCTTGAATGGACAGTCCATGCAAGAAATTGCCCTTATAAGCAATGGAAATCGCACCTGTTTCTTCAGATACGACAAAAGTAAGAGCATCTGTTTGCTCTGAAAGACCAATAGCGGCTCTGTGACGTGTTCCGAATTCCTTAGAAATTTTATTAGATTCCGAAAGCGGTAGATAAGAACAAGCCGTCGCAACCTTATTATCTCTGATGATAACTGCCCCATCATGAAGTGGTGTATTAGGGATAAAAATATTAATCAACAGTTCCCCTGTTACAACTGCATCAAGAGGAATTCCTGTCACAATTTGTTCTTGCAGAGTTTGCGTCTGTTCAATAGAGACGAGGGCTCCAATCTTACGAGGGCTCATGTACTTAGCGGCTTTAACAAAAACTTGAACCAATTTCTCATCTGAACTCACTTCTTTATTTTGCAAAAAATGCTGTGGCGTACGACCAAATGTTTCCAGTGCTGAACGAAGCTCTGGCGCAAAGATTACAACCGCCGCAATGGCACCATAGTTGATGACCTGATTCATCAAATAAGAAATCGTTGTGAAGCCTATAAAATCAGAAATAAATTTTACAAAAATAAATAAGACTACCCCTTGAACTAGGGTCATGATTTTGGT
>OAUX01000802.1_pt1 | contig 11404 bp, 9 predicted proteins | sample 1501311 | NCBI WGS metagenome assembly OAUX01 (sample SAMEA2580066, study PRJEB22360) | human gut metagenome | reverse complement strand
GCGTATGCGGCCAGAAAATTTAGCGCAGTATATCGGCCAGCAGCATTTGTTGGCTGCGGGTAAACCCTTGCCGCGCGCTATCGAGGCCGGGCACCTGCACTCCATGATTTTATGGGGGCCACCGGGGACGGGGAAAACCACCCTTGCCGAAGTCATTGCCCGTTACGCTAACGCCGATGTCGAACGCATTTCGGCGGTTACGTCTGGTGTAAAAGAGATTCGTGAAGCGATTGAGCGTGCGCGTCAGAACCGTAACGCTGGTCGGCGTACGATCCTGTTTGTCGACGAAGTTCACCGTTTTAATAAAAGCCAGCAGGATGCGTTTTTACCGCATATTGAAGACGGTACCATCACGTTTATTGGCGCCACCACTGAAAACCCCTCGTTTGAACTGAACTCGGCGCTGCTGTCACGCGCACGCGTTTACTTACTGAAATCGTTAACCACCGACGATATTGAACAGGTGCTGGACCAGGCGATGTCAGATAAAGCGCGGGGTTACGGCGGCCAGGATATCGTACTGCCGCCAGAGACGCGTCGGGCTATTGCCGAACTGGTTAATGGTGACGCGCGCCGGGCGCTGAATACGCTGGAAATGATGGCCGATATGGCCGAAGTTGATGATTCTGGCAAGCGCGTATTGAAACCAGAATTGCTCACTGAAATTGCCGGTGAGCGTAGCGCACGCTTCGATAATAAAGGCGATCGCTTTTACGATCTCATCTCTGCATTACATAAATCGGTTCGCGGCAGTGCACCGGATGCAGCGCTTTATTGGTATGCGCGCATCATTAGTGCAGGCGGTGACCCGCTGTATGTTGCTCGTCGCTGTCTGGCAATTGCCTCTGAAGATGTGGGCAATGCCGATCCACGCGCCATGCAGGTAGCAATTTCCGCATGGGACTGCTTTACCCGCGTGGGACCAGCGGAAGGCGAACGTGCGATTGCTCAGGCGATTGTTTATCTGGCCTGCGCGCCGAAAAGTAATGCAGTTTACACCGCCTTCAAAGCCGCGCTGGCTGATGCACGTGAACGTCCGGATTACGACGTGCCGGTTCACCTGCGCAATGCGCCGACGAAGCTGATGAAAGAGATGGGCTACGGTCAGGAATATCGTTACGCCCATGATGAGCCAAATGCCTATGCCGCCGGAGAAGAGTACTTCCCGCAGGAAATGGCACAAACGCGCTATTATCACCCCACAAACAGAGGTCTTGAAGGCAAGATTGGCGAAAAGCTCGCCTGGCTCGCCGGACAGGATCAAAATAGCCCTATAAAACGCTACCGTTAGTGTTATCGTTGCGGTAATGTTGTCTCTGTATCCCTGTGACCGCAGGCTGTGGTCACTTTCTCCTATTTTAATTCGATAAGCACAGGATAAGCATGCTCGATCCCAATCTGCTGCGTAATGAGCCAGACGCAGTCGCAGAAAAACTGGCACGCCGGGGCTTTAAGCTGGATGTAGATAAGCTGCGCGCTCTTGAAGAGCGTCGTAAAGTTCTGCAGGTACAAACTGAAAACCTGCAGGCAGAGCGTAACTCTCGATCGAAATCCATCGGCCAGGCAAAAGCGCGCGGGGAAGATATCGAGTCTTTACGTCTGGAAGTGAACAAACTGGGCGAAGAGCTGGATGCCGCGAAAGCTGAACTTGATACCTTACAGGCCGAGATCCGCGATATTGCGCTGACCATTCCTAACCTGCCAGCGGACGAAGTTCCGGTGGGTAAAGATGAAAATGACAACGTCGAAGTCAGCCGCTGGGGTACACCACGTGAGTTTGATTTCGAAGTGCGCGATCACGTTACTCTGGGTGAAATGCACACGGGTCTTGATTTCGCCGCGGCGGTTAAGCTGACTGGCTCTCGTTTCGTTGTTATGAAAGGCCAGATCGCACGCATGCACCGTGCGCTGTCTCAGTTTATGCTGGATCTGCATACCGAACAGCATGGTTACAGCGAAAACTACGTTCCGTATCTGGTTAACCATGACACGCTGTACGGAACAGGCCAACTGCCGAAATTTGCTGGCGATCTGTTCCACACCCGTCCGCTGGATGAAGAAGCTGACAGCAGCAACTATGCGCTGATCCCAACGGCAGAAGTGCCGCTGACCAACCTGGTACGTGACGAAATCATCGACGAAGATGCGCTGCCGATCAAAATGACTGCGCATACGCCGTGCTTCCGTTCTGAAGCAGGTTCTTACGGTCGTGATACCCGTGGTCTGATCCGTATGCACCAGTTCGATAAAGTTGAGATGGTGCAGATCGTTCGCCCGGAAGACTCTATGGACGCGCTGGAAGAGATGACCGGTCATGCTGAGAAGGTCCTGCAACTGTTGGGTCTGCCGTATCGCAAGATCATCCTGTGCACTGGCGACATGGGCTTCGGCGCATGCAAAACCTACGATCTGGAAGTGTGGATCCCGGCGCAGAACACCTATCGCGAAATCTCCTCTTGCTCCAACGTGTGGGATTTCCAGGCTCGTCGTATGCAGGCGCGTTGCCGCAGTAAATCCGACAAAAAGACCCGTTTAGTACATACGCTGAATGGTTCTGGTCTGGCGGTAGGACGTACGCTGGTTGCGGTAATGGAAAACTATCAGCAGGCTGATGGCCGCATTCAGGTTCCGGAAGTGTTGCGTCCGTACATGAATGGCCTGGAATTCATCGGCTAAGCTACCTTTCCCTGCTAAAAAAGCGCCTCCGGGCGCTTTTTTTATGCCTGTTTGACGCTGGACAATAACATCTACCTCCATAGGAGTAATACTGCCTTCAAATGAAAGTCAGTATTTATCTCTGTCTTTTCGCAAATTCAGTATCTACCAGTCTTTATATCGATAGTAACGTTATATAAAAATCTATACAACGGATATTTGCCTTTTGTTTATTGTGAGCAGAGTGAGCCACTATGAAAACTAAGATCCCCGATGCCATGCTGGCAGCTGAGGTTAGTCGCCGAGGTTTGGTGAAAACGACGGCGATAGGCGGACTGGCGGTGGCCAGTAGCGCGTTTACCCTGCCATTTACCCGTATTGCAAATGCTGCAGAAGCCCTTAATCCAACACAGGCCAGTGAGAAAGTCATCTGGAGCGCGTGTACGGTGAACTGTGGTAGCCGCTGTCCTCTGCGTATCCACGTGGTAGATGGTGAAATAAAGTATGTTGAAACCGACAACACCGGTGATGACAACTACGACGGTTTGCATCAGGTACGCGCCTGTCTGCGAGGTCGCTCCATGCGTCGTCGCGTCTATAATCCCGATCGTCTGAAATACCCGATGAAACGCGTCGGCAAGCGTGGCGAAGGTAAATTTGAGCGTATCAGCTGGGATGAAGCCTACGATATCATTGCCAGCAATATGCAGCGTCTTATCAAAGACTACGGCAACGAGTCTATCTACCTGAACTACGGCACAGGTACGCTGGGCGGCACCCTGACACGCTCCTGGCCACCGGGCAAAACGCTGGTAGCACGTCTGATGAACTGCTGTGGTGGCTACCTGAACCACTACGGTGATGAACCACTACGGTGACTACTCTTCAGCGCAAATCGCTGCCGGGTTGAACTACACCTACGGCGGCTGGGCAGACGGTAACAGCCCGTCAGACATTGAAAACAGCAAGCTGGTGGTCCTGTTCGGGAATAACCCAGGTGAAACCCGTATGAGCGGGGGTGGGGTAACCTATTACCTTGAACAGGCGCGACAGAAATCCAATGCCCGCATGATCATTATCGATCCTCGCTACACGGATACTGGTGCGGGTCGTGAAGATGAGTGGATCCCCATCCGTCCAGGTACGGATGCCGCGCTGGTAAATGGGCTGGCGTATGTTCTGATCACCGAAAACATGGTTGATCAACCGTTCCTTGACAAATATTGCGTAGGTTACGACGAGAAAACCTTACCGGCAGATGCACCGAAAAACGGTCACTATAAGGCGTATATTCTTGGGCAGGGCAAAGACGGTATTGCCAAGACCCCGGAATGGGCAGCGCAAATTACCGGGATTCCTGCTGAACGAATCGTCAAACTGGCACGTGAAATCGGTAGCGCTAAACCGGCATACATCAGCCAGGGGTGGGGACCGCAGCGTCATGCTAATGGTGAAATAGCGACCCGCGCCATTTCTATGCTGGCTATTCTGACCGGTAACGTTGGGATTAACGGCGGCAACAGCGGGGCGCGTGAGGGCTCATACAGTTTGCCGTTTGAACGTATGCCTACGCTGGAAAACCCTGTAGAAACCAGTATCTCGATGTTTATGTGGACGGACGCCATTGAGCGAGGTCCGGAGATGACGGCGCTGCGTGACGGTGTTCGTGGTAAAGATAAGCTCGATGTTCCGATTAAGATGATCTGGAACTATGCGGGTAACTGCCTGATTAACCAGCACTCCGACATCAACCGCACACACGAAATCCTACAGGATGATAAGAAGTGCGAGATGATCGTTGTCATCGACTGCCATATGACCTCCTCGGCGAAATACGCGGATATTTTGCTGCCGGACTGTACCGCTTCGGAGCAGATGGACTTCGCACTGGATGCCTCCTGCGGGAATATGTCGTATGTGATTTTCACCGATCAGGCGATCAAACCACGCTTCGAATGCAAGACTATCTACCAGATGACCAGCGAGCTTGCGAAACGCCTTGGCGTTGAGCAGCAGTTTACAGAAGGTCGCACTCAGGAAGAGTGGATGCGTCATCTGTACGAGCAGTCGCGCAAAGCGATTCCTGAACTGCCAACGTTTGAAGAATTCCGCAAGCAGGGGATCTTTAAACAGCGTGACCCACAGGGGCATCACGTGGCGTACAAGGCGTTCCGTGAGGATCCTGACGCCAATCCGCTGACTACTCCGTCAGGTAAGATCGAAATTTATTCGCAGCAACTTGCCGAGATCGCGGCGACCTGGGAACTGCCGGAAGGTGATGTGATTGATCCACTGCCGATTTATACCCCAGGATTTGAAAGCATAAACGATCCTCTGGTGGAGAAATTCCCTCTGCAATTGACCGGCTTCCACTACAAATCTCGCGTCCACTCTACCTATGGCAACGTTGATGTTCTGAAAGCATCCTGCCGTCAGGAAATGTGGATCAACCCGATGGATGCGCAGAGACGCGGCATTAACAACGGCGACAAGGTGCGCATCTTTAACGATCGTGGTGAAGTGCACATCGAGGCGAAAGTAACGCCGCGTATGATGCCTGGCGTGGTGGCACTAGGCGAAGGGGCGTGGTATGACCCGGACGCAAAACGCGTGGACCAGGGCGGTTGTATTAACGTCCTGACGACCCAGCGTCCGTCTCCTCTCGCGAAGGGGAACCCATCACACACGAACCTTGTTCAGGTTGAAAAGGTGTAAGGAGTAACCGATGACAACCCAGTATGGATTTTTTATTGATTCCAGCCGTTGCACCGGTTGCAAAACCTGCGAACTGGCCTGCAAAGACTTCAAAAATTTAACCCCGGAAGTCAGCTTCCGCCGCATTTATGAATACGCGGGCGGCGACTGGCAGGAGGATAACGGCGTCTGGCATCAGAATGTCTTTGCCTATTACCTCTCCATTGCGTGTAACCACTGCGAAGACCCAGCCTGTACCAAGGTGTGTCCGAGTGGCGCCATGCACAAACGTGAAGATGGCTTTGTCGTTGTCGATGAGGACGTGTGCATTGGCTGTCGGTATTGCCACATGGCCTGTCCTTACGGCGCGCCGCAGTACAATGCTGAAAAAGGGCATATGACTAAATGCGATGGCTGCCATGAGCGCGTCGCTGAAGGTAAGAAACCTATCTGCGTCGAGTCCTGTCCACTGCGTGCGCTGGATTTTGGCCCAATTGATGAACTGCGCAAAAAACACGGTGCTTTGGCTGCGGTTGCACCACTACCGGGCGCGCACTTTACCAAACCGAGTATTGTCATCAAACCTAACGCCAATAGCCGCCCGACCGGGGATACCACAGGTTATCTGGCCAATCCGAAGGAGGTATAAGATGGGAAGTGGATGGCATGAATGGCCGCTGATGATCTTCACGGTCTTCGGACAGTGTGTGGTTGGTGGCTTTATCGTTCTGGCGCTGGCGTTGATGAAAGGTGACTTACGTCCAGAATCGCAGCAGCGCGTGATTGCCTGCATGTTTGGGCTGTGGGTATTAATGGGCATTGGCTTCATTGCTTCTATGCTCCACCTGGGCTCACCGATGCGCGCCTTTAACTCGCTCAATCGCGTAGGGTCTTCGGCGTTGAGTAACGAAATTGCCAGCGGTTCAATCTTCTTTGCCGTTGGTGGTATCGGCTGGCTGCTGGCCACGTTGAAAAAAATGTCGCCCGCATTACGCAATCTGTGGTTAGTTGTCACCATGGTGCTGGGTGTGATTTTTGTCTGGATGATGGTACGAGTTTATAACACCATTGATACTGTGCCGACCTGGTACAGCGTCTGGACTCCGCTGGGCTTCTTCCTGACGATGTTTATGGGCGGTCCGCTGCTGGGGTATCTGTTACTGAGAATTGCTGGCGTGGATGGTTGGGCGATGCGCCTGCTGCCGGCAATTTCAGTGCTTGCTCTGGTCGTAAGCGCCATTATGTCTGTCATGCAGGGGGCTGAACTGGCGACGATCCACAGTTCTGTTCAACAGGCTTCTGCGCTGGTTCCGGATTACGGCTCGCTGATGGCGTGGCGGATTGTGGCGCTGGCATTAGCGTTGTGCTGCTGGATTGTACCGCAAGTGAAGGGCTACCAGCCTGCTGTTCCGCTGCTTTCCGTGGCGTTTATTTTGCTGTTAGTCGGCGAGCTGATTGGTCGTGGCGTGTTCTACGGGCTGCATATGACAGTCGGTATGGCGGTGGCGAGTTAATCCAAACTATGCCGGATGGCGGTTTGCGTCTTATAAGGCCTACAGATCTGTAGGCCTTAAAGCTGCGCGTCATCAGGCAATATGTCAGGCCAGGGCTTTCGCCCTGGTTTTACTTCTGCTTAGTTAACGTGTCGTAGCTGGTCATCAGATTGCGGTAGTCCGGAATGTGATTCGAGAACAGCGTTGCCAGACCTTCGATATCGTTGCGCCAGTCGCGGTGCAGCTCGCACGCTACTCCGAACCATGTCATCAACTGAGCGCCTGCTTGAGACATCCGATCCCAAGCTGAATGACGGGTAATTTCATTAAATGTGCCTGAAGCATCGGTTACCACAAAGACGTCAAAGCCTTCTTCAATAGCTGAGAGCGCAGGGAAGGCGACGCAAACTTCCGTCACGACACCAGCGATAATCAGCTGCTTTTTGCCGGTCGCTTTCACTGCCTTCACGAAATCTTCGTTATCCCATGCGTTAATGTTTCCTGGGCGAGCAATATAGGGCGCATCGGGAAATTGCGCTTTCAGTTCCGGTACCAGCGGCCCGTTTGGTCCTGTTTCAAAACTGGTTGTCAGAATGGTTGGGAGGTTGAAGTATTTTGCTAAGTCACCCAGGGCCAGCACGTTGTTTTTAAATTTATCGGGATCGATATCCCGAACCAGAGAGAGCAGGTCTGCCTGATGGTCGACCAGCAGTACTGCCGCATTATCTTTATCAAGTCTTACGTAAGGTTTAGTCATGATATTTCTCCTGTTCAGCATCAGTGGGGGAAATTTGATGAGTTTAAGTCTACGAAAAGAACGATATCTGGAGTAGATGCCTAAATAAGAACTCACTGTTCTATTTTGAAGACAATGCAGCTCAGCATCCCGCATTGAGTTTAGTAAGAAATAAAAGTAAGGGTAATCCATGAAATTTTTCGACTGAACGTAACGCGAGATTTTTGTTTTAGATCAATAAAAACAAGCAGATGTGATTTTGTATTTTTTATCTATTCACATTAAGAATCAGTAATGCAAATCGATCGACCAGAAAGCGCCTCAGCCCTCTGATTACGCCGATTGACAATGTTTTTAGCAGTGGCATGATGCGCATGAAATTTGAACTTCCTCACGGTTTTTATTCATGTCCACCTATACCCGTCCCGTCATGCTATTGCTGTGCGGGCTACTTCTGTTGACCCTGGCGATCGCCGTGTTAAACACGCTCGTCCCGCTTTGGCTCGCCCATGAAAATCTGCCCACCTGGCAGGTAGGTGTGGTGAGCTCGTCTTACTTTACCGGTAATCTGGTAGGGACGTTGTTGACAGGGTATTTAATAAAACATCTGGGTTTTAACCGCAGCTATTACATCGCCTCGCTTATTTTTGCCGCGGGCTGTGTCGGGCTGGGGATTATGGTGGGATTCTGGAGCTGGATGACCTGGCGTTTTATCGCTGGTGTTGGCTGCGCCATGATTTGGGTGGTGGTGGAAAGCGCGCTGATGTGCAGCGGGACTTCGCGTAATCGCGGACGTTTGCTTGCCGCCTATATGATGATCTATTACGTGGGGACGTTTTTAGGCCAACTGCTGGTGAGTAAAGTATCCACGGAATTGATGAACGTCCTGCCGTGGGTGACGGGTACTATCCTGGCGGGTGTTTTGCCACTGCTGTTTACGCGCATTGCCAATCAGCAGGGTGATGAGCAGCAGTCTACGCCTATTGTTTCCATGCTGAAACTCCGCCAGGCGCGTCTGGGCGTGAATGGCTGTATTATTTCCGGGATTGTGCTGGGGTCTTTGTATGGCCTGATGCCGCTGTATCTCAATCATCAGGGGGTGAGTAACGCCAGCATTGGTTTCTGGATGGCGGTCCTGGTAAGTGCAGGTATTCTGGGGCAATGGCCGATTGGCCGTCTGGCGGACAAGCTGGGACGTCTGTTGGTTTTACGCGTCCAGGTCTTCGTGGTGATCGTCGGGAGTATCGCCATGCTGAATCAGGCGGCGATGGCGCCCGCGTTGTTTATGTTGGGTGCGGCAGGCTTTACCCTCTACCCGGTCGCGATGGCCTGGGCCTGTGAAAAGGTGGAGCATCATCAGCTGGTCGCCATGAATCAGGCATTGTTATTGAGCTATACCGTGGGCAGTCTGCTGGGTCCTTCATTTACAGCGATGCTGATGCAGAATTATTCAGATAGCTTGCTGTTTATCATGATCGCCAGCGTATCGTTTATTTATTTACTGATGCTGTTGCGTAAAACGGGCCATACACCCAATTCTATTGCGCACATTTGACCTGATTTAACAGAATATGAACAGGTTCCCATACATACTGTTTATGTATGCTTTATGGGAACCTGCATTATTTAATCACACACTTCTTTCCTGAAAATAAAGTGTGCAGAAGGTTATAGTTTTACATCCTGCCGTTTCCGCTCGCTCATTTTACCGCGCATAATCCCACGCCTCATTTATTGATAATCATAAAGCTTCCACGAAGGATTGCGTATGGCTGGTGTGCAGGAAAAACAATTGCGATGGTACAACATTGCATTGATGTCTTTTATTACCGTTTGGGGTTTTGGCAACGTCGTTAACAACTATGCCAATCAGGGATTAGTTGTTGTCTCCTCTTGGATCTTTATTTTCGCGCTCTATTTTATACCTTATGCGTTGATCGTCGGGCAGCTTGGCTCAACTTTTAAAGAGGGTAAAGGCGGCGTCAGTACCTGGATTAAACATACCATGGGGCCAGGGCTGGCTTATCTTGCTGCATGGACCTATTGGGTTGTGCATATTCCTTATCTGGCGCAAAAACCGCAGGCTATTCTGATTGCGCTGGGATGGGCGCTGAAGGGCGATGGTTCGTTGATTAAAGAGTACACCGTCGTGGCGTTGCAGGGGCTGACACTGGCGCTGTTTGTCTTTTTCATGTGGGTTGCGTCCCGTGGCATGAAATCGCTGAAAATTGTTGGGTCAGTTGCAGGCATCGCGATGTTTGTGATGTCCATTTTGTATGTCGTGATGGCGGTAACTGCGCCTGCAATTACGGATGTGCAGATAGCGACAACTAATATCACCTGGGAATCGTTTATCCCGCACATTGATTTTACCTACATTACCACGATCTCCATGCTGGTCTTTGCCGTGGGCGGCGCGGAGAAAATTTCGCCATACGTTAATCAGACACGTAATCCGGGCAAAGAATTTCCGAAAGGGATGCTCGTTCTGGCTGTTATGGTGGCGGTATGTGCGATTCTCGGATCGCTGGCTATGGGAATGATGTTTGACTCCCGGCATATTCCAGATGATCTGATGACGAATGGTCAATATTACGCCTTCCAGAAACTGGGTGAGTATTATGGTATGGGTAATTCGCTGATGGTTATTTACGCGATTGCCAATACGCTGGGACAGATTGCGGCATTGGTATTTTCTATTGATGCACCGCTTAAAGTTCTGCTGGGTGATGCTGATCGTAAATATATTCCCGAGAGCCTGTGTAAAACCAACGCTTCCGGTACGCCGGTAAATGGTTATATTCTGACGCTGGTGCTGGTGGCGATTCTGATTATGTTGCCAACACTGGGAATTGGCGACATGAACAATCTGTATAAATGGCTATTGAATCTTAACTCTGTCGTGATGCCATTGCGTTATTTATGGGTGTTTGTGGCATTCATTGCCGTTATTCGTCTGGCGCAAAAATATAAATCGGAATATGTCTTTATTCGTAACCGATCGCTTGCGATGACCGTGGGGATCTGGTGCTTTGCCTTTACCGCATTTGCCTGTCTGACCGGGATTTTCCCTAAAATGGAAGCCTTCACCCCTGAGTGGACATTCCAGCTCACGCTGAATATTGTGACGCCATTTGTGCTGGTTGGACTGGGATTGATTTTCCCGTTACTGGCGAGAAGAGGGCGTTAAGGCAGAGTCAGGTGGGTAACGTATCTGTTACCCACCATAAAACTCAATACATCACTTTATGTCCATATTGCTCGAGAATACCCTTCACGCGCTCCATGGTCTCTTTCTTCGGTGGCTTAACGCCGTCGAGTTTGTACTCTTCGCCCATTGCCACCCATTTGTGTTTGCCCAGCTCGTGGTAAGGCAGCAGCTCGATTTTTTCAACGTTGCCCATATCGCGGGTAAATTCGCCAAGGCGGTGTGCGGAGTCGTCATCGTCAGACCAGCCAGGTACGACAACATAGCGGATCCACACTTTGATGTCTTTGTTGGACAGGTAACGCGCGAACTCGAGTGTACGATGGTTAGACACACCCACCAGGTTCTGATGGATTTCATCGTTCATTTGTTTGAGATCGAGCATGACCAGGTCGGTGACTTCCAGCAGCTCATCGATCACCGGATCGTAGCGGCGAACAAAACCGTTAGTATCCAGACAAGTATGAATACCTTCTTTTTTACAGGCCCGGAACCAGTCACGTACGAATTCAGCTTGCAAGATAGCTTCGCCGCCAGACGCTGTCACGCCGCCTCCGGAGGCGTTCATAAAGTGGCGGTAGGGCACCCCCCCCTTCCTTAATTCGTCAACTTATGGAT
>OAUX01000793.1_pt1 | contig 11547 bp, 10 predicted proteins | sample 1501311 | NCBI WGS metagenome assembly OAUX01 (sample SAMEA2580066, study PRJEB22360) | human gut metagenome | reverse complement strand
TCTATTTCTATTTGGTACATGAGATTTTCTCATCTACAATTTTTCGTTTTTTAGGTATTCCAGTAGTTTTGATTATATTTTTGTCCGTATGTTACTTGGTAGATAAAAAAATTTCAATTGGTTATGAAAAGTGGATATTAGGTTTAATTAAGTACATCGTTTTATTTTTTCTGTTTTTCTTATCAGTATTTTTACTTGGGGCTTTATTAATTTCATATGGAGGTATGGAATCAAGTGATATCTACATTCCAATTTATTATGTTGCATCAATAGCAATACAGAATATAGTGAGTGATATTTTGAAACTATTATCTACTCATATGAAATTCCAAATACCAGAACGTATCTTTCATATACTTAATATGCTTAGTATAGTTACTATAGCGATGTTATTGTTTATCCACATAGATATAAAATCTGATGTAAGTGGTAAATATTATTTCTTCAATGAAAGCTCAAAGTCATTCAATACTATGTCTAAAAAGACTATACTTGATATTTATTCTTACGGTAAGGAAAAGCATTTAGTTATTAATTTTGACAGTTCATATGGTACATCAGATTATTTTGTTATTAGTAAAGATGCAAATAAATATACTTCTGTAAACGGATTGAAAAATGATACTGAATATTACCTAGTGGAGATTAAAAACGGTTTACCTAGAGGAACTGGTTTGACATTAAAATTTGATAAAAATATAGTGAGTTTTTATCGAAACGACAAGAAGATAATGTCATTTGTTAAAGATGGGACAAAGACATACATATCATCTTGGCTAGATAAAGCTACTGTTAGAACCGATTATACAGGATCTGATATATTTTTAGAGGAAAATGCTAACTCTAAAAAGAAAACAGACGTAACTACTTGTCCATCTGGAGGGACTGTCCCTGAATTTCCTAAGTTAAGTACCAATGCAAATAGAAAATAAAAACAGACAATCTCGTTATTCGAGATTGTCTGTTTTATGCTAAAAGTTATATCTTTTATATTAGTTGTTGGAGGTATAAGAATTTATTTTTCAGTATTTTGATAGTTGGTTTTCTAATGAAAATGGCATTTAATAATGTTGCTATTTGTGATAAAATAGAACCATTCTATGTATTTCTAAGGAGATTATTATGACTAAAGCAGATTGGTTAGATTTTTTTGAAGCCATCAATGGTCGTTCAGCGACTGAAGAAGAAATTGCGGCAGCACTTGCAGCTGGAGAATTCCAAGACGATGCCCCAGCTCAGGGAGCTCCAGCGCAACCAGCATTTGCCAATGTACAAGGAGCTCCAGTTCAAGGAGCTCCAGCTCAACCAGGCTTTGCAGCTGCTCAAGAGACTCCAGCTCAAGAAGCGCAACCACAACCAGCCTTTGCTGGCACTCAGGAAGCTCCAGTTCAAGGAGCTCCAGCTCAACCAGGTTTTGCAAGTGCTCAAGCAACCCCAGGACAAGCTGTACCGAATCAAGCATTTCAACCTCAAGCAGGTTTTGCGAATGCGCAAGCTGGTCAACAAGCAGCCTTTGCTAACGGTCAACCTCTTCAACCAGGTCAAAATGTTCAATTCATTAATGGTCAAGCAGTAGTTGTTCCAGCCCAACCATCAGCATTTGGAACAACTTTCAAAAACTATTGGACATGGTTGCTTAATGCATGGCGTCGTCCAGCAGATATGACAGATTATGGTAAGCACAATGGTTGGCTTAACTACATCTTCTTGTCACTCTTGACTGGACTTGCATTCTTTGCAATTTTGAGCGCAATGGCACGTAAAGTGGTCAACACTTTAGAGTCAACAGCGAGTGCCTTCAGTAGTGTCTTTGGATCTTTCGGATCAAATGATTACTCATCATCCGTTTCAAGTCATGCCTCTAGTATTGGTTTTGCGGCTTTCTTTGCAAGTATTTTAGCTGCCTTCCTCTTTATCTTCGCCTTCATCTTGGCAGGATTTGTGACACGTAAGGCCATCTTCCGTGACCCTGCAACAACTTTCTTAAATAGCTTTGACCGTTTTGGTCGTTTGACATCATTAGCCTTGCCAGTATTGCTTGTAACTATCTTGTTGGGAGCTATTGGACTTGTTGTCTTCCCAGGCTTCTTGTTCTATGTTGTTTACTTCTTATTTGCACTTGCTAACCTCTTTACAATTGTTCCTGTAACAACTGCGTGGAAGGCTGATAAGTTCTATCAAATGATCTTGGCAGCACTTTTGAATGGTGTCATTTTGTCTATCTTGTTTGCAATCGTATTTACTATCATGTCTTCATTTACGGTAGGTCTTCTATTCTAAGTAAACCTTTAGCATTTTTTGAAAAAGCAAGTTTATAGGAGTAGTCCTTATGGCAACAAAAGAAAAGTGGATTAATTTATTTGAAAAGGCAGTTGGTCGTCCGCCTCATGTTTTGGAAATTGAAGAAGGCCAAAAAGCAGACTTTGATTTAAAGGCTATTAAAGGCATTGCGGCTATGGGTCTAAATCAAGAAGTTGCCGCTCCCGAGCCAACAGAAGAAGTTGATGAGTTCGACGTTGCTGAGGAAGTGTTTGATGATGTCTCACTTGACGACCAAGAGGAAGCGTCTCCTTCAGAAACGGAAGAGTTTACACCAGTATCTCAAGTAGGTCAGAATCAATCTGAAGAAAAGTCAGCGTCTGCTTCTAAAGAAGCACAAGCCATTTGGATGAAGGCTTTTAAGACCTATGTTGGTCGTCAGCCTCTTCCAGAGGAATTTCTTCTAGGTAAGTCTTCGGGATATGATGTGTCAACCATCCATAAATTCATCTCAGATGGCAAGGCAGCCAAACCAGCTAAGCCAGCCATGGCTAAGAGTAAAAAAATCTTGATGATTGCTGGTATTGTTGTTGCAGTCTTGGCCCTTACTGGCTACAGCTTTGGATCTTATTATTACTCACGAGGTCAAGTAGCAGAGCGTTATGAAACAGCTGCTAAGAAGAGCTTCAAGGATAGTTTGGAATACCAGGTGTGGTCTGATACTAAAAAAGAAATTAAAACATCTGAAGTTAAGTATACAGACACCAAAAATACAACAACCTATAGCAAGAGCCAACTCATGTCTGGTGAACGTATGCAAAAGGTTGGACGCCAGTTCCTTATCTTTCCAAAGTGGAGAGTCGTGGTTGATCCTGGAACAGTTGATTTGACGGTTAATACAGCTGATTTGAATCTGACAATCAATGGTGTTTCTTATGCTACTACAGATGGAAATAACTACACCGCTGAGCTGAAACACCTCTATCCAGGAACTTACAATTTTGTGGCTTCTGGTAAGGTCAATGATCAGGATATCACGGTGTCATCTGAAGAAAATGTCACATCTAGGACCGAAGTTAACCTTTCAGTGAAGTATCTCAGCTTTACTGTTAAATCTAATCTTAAAGATGGGGACCTTTATGTTGGTGGTACCAAGGTTGGAACCCTCAGCTCAGGAAAATTGGATGTCAACAAGGTAGCAGTAGCCGGCTCTTCAGCTGTTTACGTTAAGAAGAATTTTGACGATGGTAGCTCTATCAAGACTGAGACACTGTCTATTAAGAAAATCTCTGAAGGTCAAACAGTTACTCTTGATGCTGACGGAGTTCTTGACCGTGATACGGCAGACCGTCTTTTGACAGCAGCCTACGGTAAATTTGGCAGTTATGCCTCAAACCATAACACGACTCCAGATGGTGTTTCCGACATTTTCCTTAATGGTACTGATGATACCATGTATAAGGATGTTATCGCTGATATTGATAAAAATACTACGGGAGCCAAAAACCGTTCCGCTGATAGTATTACCTTCTCAGATGTTGATGTGACCGATGTTGTTCAGACTGGTGAAAAGACCTTTAAAGTAACTTTCACAGCAGTCTATGATTTCTATTACGGCTATGATTCGAAATTTAAGTCATCAGGAGATATTAAAGATAAAATCTCTTGGACTTGTAATGTGGAATATGTCGGCGATGATGATAGTGATTCTAGCAGCAGTAGTTCTGACTACAGTGATTATCGTATCAACGGTAAGGCTGGCGAATCACAACATGTGAGCCGTGAAGATACCGTGAAATAGCAACTTCTTTTGCGGTTGACTAGTCAACCGTGAACTAGAAAATGATTAAGGGGTTCGAACCTCAATCTAACAAGTGGAGAACTTGGCTATTGCCAAGTTCTTTTTGCTTGCCTTAACTAACCTCTTAGGGGTAAAACTGAGCCACTTACCTGAAAGGCCTTGTTTTGTTGAAAGCAGCTGCTATAATGAAATCATTAAAAGGACAGGAAAGGAGTATTATGAAAGTTAGCATCGAACTGGACCCATCCATGTATGAGCCTGAAATCTTGATTCGAGCTCCTCAATTAACAGAAGAAATAGCGTGGCTCCAGGAGTCTATTTTAAAGCAAAAGTTGACCCCTTTAGCCTTTTACAAGGATCGAAGCGAATATTTTCTGGATTTGGCAAATATTCTCTTTTTTGAAACAGATGGGGAGAAGATTTATGGGCATACCAGGGATGAGGCCTATGAGGTCAAGCAGAAGCTCTATGAGTTAGAAGAACTGCTTCCGATTGCCTTTTGTCGGATTTCCAAATCGGCGATTGTTAATGCTAAGCAGATTTATTCTTTAGAGAAGTCTTTTTCAGGGACCAGCACGGTTAATTTCTATCAGACCCACAAGCAGGTTCATGTATCAAGACGCTACTATCCAGTCTTAAAAGAACGATTAAACGAAATGAGGTAACATGATGAGAAAAAAATTAATTGGGGTTTTCTTAATCCTTCTAGCAGTCTTGGTAGTTTTGCAGGGCTATTTTGTAAAATGGGAAATTAGCATTTGGATGCTGGCCTGGGTGGTCTTGTTGGCCGTTCTTTCCCTTTCTAGTTTTTTGAAACGCCATTTTGGTTGGGGCTTCATCTATGGTGTTTTGGCCCTCTTTTCACTCAATGGACAGTTTCATTTTCTTCCAGTATCCAACTCTGTCGTTATCCTTTCTTCTATCCTTGCAGTTATTGGCTTGAATATTCTCTTCAAACCTTCAGGTAAAGCGAAAAACCGTTTTGGTTCTTATGCCGCCGGCTCAGACGCTCAAAATGGTGGTAATGATATTGATGTGACTTTTTCAACGGTGACCAAATATCTCAATGACCAACACTTTACTCATGGAAGTGCGGATGTAAGTCTGGGAGAAGCATCGGTCTATTTTGATAACTGCCGTATTGAAGGGCCGTCTGCCCAGTTTGATGTGGACGTTTCTCTGGGAAGTCTTAGTCTCTATGTGCCTAGTGATTGGCGAGTTCATGTTAATGTGGACAACTCGCTTTCGGCTATTCAGCACCAGGAAAATCCAAGCAATTTGACTAGCAAGGATTTCTATATCAAAGGAGATGTTTCCTTAGGTAATCTAGAAATCATCTATGTTGGAGAGAATGTGATTGATTAAGTTAGGAGAGAAGTTACGACTAGTAAAACAAGTACGAGCTATAAAGCAAGACAATTAGTGAGATAATATCTCCTATATTTCTAATTTCATCCAGTCTATCAGATTAATTGACACTCAAGGGAGTGGGACAAGGAACAATTTTTGAAAAGTTGTTCGGTCTCACTCCCCTTTTCCTATTTTATAGTCTCTTTATTTGTGATAATATAGTATAGTGAAAAACTAGACTGGAATGACTATACTCTATTGGCGTTTTATGTGACGAAAATGACATTAAAAAATCTAGGCGAATACCTGCTAAGACTGACAGTCAGATAAACTCAAGATGAGACTAGAAGGGAAATTGTTATGAGAAAAAAAGCAATTGGTATTGATTTGGGAACAACCAACTCGGTCATGGCTGTTGTTCGTGAAGATGTACCAGAGATTATTCCGATGGGAACGAATGACGATCAGGTCTTGCGTTCAGCGGTCTACTTCTCAAATATCGGTGGTAAAAACCATGTGTCCTTTGGTAAGGAAGCTATCGAGCGTGGAACAGAAATCGGAAGTACAGAAAACTTTAAATTTGACTTCAAACGTGATATTGGTCGTCCGATTGCCAGTGACACACCGGATCACACACGTGTTAATTCTATTATTCTTTCAGCCTTGGTTTTGAATGAATTCCGTAAACGTGCTTATGTGGTTGGCCAAGAAATAGGTCAAGCAGACGGCATCAAGGATGCTGTCATCACTGTTCCTGCCTACTTTACGTCAGATCAACGTGCAGCCACTAAGAATGCTGGTCGTATTGCAGGATTTAACGTCTTGCGTATTATCAATGAGCCTACGGCTGCGGCTATTGCCTATGCCCACACTAAAAATGCTCAAGGAAATGTCTTGGTCTTCGACCTTGGTGGGGGAACTTTTGACGTTACCATCATGCGCGTGGCTGATCATGCTTATGATATTTTGGCAACTGACGGGAATTCACGTCTTGGTGGGATTGACTTTGACAAACGTCTTGTTGGCTACATCATGCAGGAGTTGGAAAAACAAGGGGTCAATATGACCAACCTTTCTGAGAAGGAAAAAATCCAACTTCAGTATAAGGCTGAGCAAATTAAGACTAGCCTATCTGTTAATGCCCAAGCTCTCTATGAGCACTATGTCAATGGTCAAGGTTATGGTGTCTTGATTACCCAGGCGATTTTCAATGAACTTACCTTGGACCTCCTCAAAGATACTGAAATTAAGGTACAGTCTACCCTTCAAGCGTCCGGTTTGAAGTGGGAAGAGATTGACCATATTCTCCTTGTGGGTGGGTCAACACGGATGCCAATGATTCGTCAAATGATCCGCTTAATGAGTGGTTTGGAACCTAAGTTTGACCTGAATCCAGATACTATCGTGGCACAGGGAGCATCTATTCTAGCCGATCTTATTGTCAACAATGAGGTTAGTTTCTCTGAGCATCAGGACGGTAAGACAACTGAGACAGATAGGGTTGTTGTCAAGGATGTGACTTCTCAGGGAATCGGTCTGCTCTTCAAGAAAAATCCTAACAGGAACTATAGCTTTGTGGGTGACTACTACAATAGTGTCGTGGTTCCTCGTAACTCTGTCTTGCCTTTGGCCGTTACTAAGGATCTCTTTGCGGTTGTAGACGGACAGAATAAGTTCAAGCTACGTATCACAGAAGGTAATTATGAAAATCCTTTTGCCGTTAAGATTTTAGGAGAAGTGAAAGGCCAGGTTGCACAGCCACGTCAGAAAGGTGAGCTCTTGGCTCAAGTTACTTATGCCTTTGACTCAGAACAAATTGTTACAGTGACAGTGTCTGATCCGAGAAGCAAGACTGTTGTGGCACGCTTCTCAGTCAACGCACAAGTCAGTCAAACCCAAGAAGTGGTTGAGGAAGACTTGTCAGAACTTCAAGCTATTTTTGCTAAATTCATCTCATGATAGACTATTACAAAGCAATTGATACAGAGACAGGACAAGAATTGTCCTATTTGAGAGCGGTCAGCAATCGTATTTCTCCTGAAATGTCGGCCCAAGACTGTTTCGTGGCCCTATCCTTTCTACGTGAGGAACTAGAGGAGCTTTGGACCAATGGAACTCTGGACCAAGAAGGAGAACGTCTGCGCAACGAACTTTACACGATTCGCCAGCTCTTTTTCTCAGATTATGAAAAATTTCAATACGATCGAAAACTCAAACAAGCTAGAAGAAAGGTTTTAGAAGTTGAGCAAAAGCCGATTCCTAAGAGGGTAGAGGTGTCTGCTAAAAAGGAAATCCCTTTTGCACCTGTTAGGGTGACTCAGGCTAAAGAGTCATCTTTAAACAATTACCTATTTGCGGCCCTATCTTTTGTGATTCTATTAAGCTTGATTCTCTTCTTCAACATCAATGTTATCGTTCTTATCATCGGAGCCGTCCTTATTGTGGCCCTGATGTTACTTATGTCTTAGGAGATTTTAATGGAAACCAATCAATTAACATTTGAACATATTTGTTTTAAATATAAGGGAAATGATAACCAGCTCTTTACAGATTTGGATGTTACGATGGAGACTGGTCAAGTTGTCGGCATTCTTGGGGCTTCTGGTTCTGGGAAGACAACCTTAACGGAGATTCTCCTTGGTCAGCTCAAACCGACTTGCCAACAATTTCGTATCTTGGAAAATGGAAAACCTGTGACAGCAGGCTCACGTTCCTGGTCTTATGTGCCCCAACAGAATCTGCTTCGGGAGTATCTTAAGGTGTCCGAGACTTTTGATTTTTATGCGGCCCACCATCTTAAAGGAAGCAGTAAATCGACTAAAAAGCAACGCATTGCTGGAATAATGGATGATTTGGGCCTAACGGAATTTGCCAACAAAAAAATTTCCGAGCTTTCTGGTGGGCAAAAACGCCGTGTATCCATTGGTATCGAGCTTCTTAGCCCTAGTCCTTACTTTATTCTGGATGAGCCGTCTTCCGGCTTGGATGCCCTTAGTGACCGTAATCTCTTACGTACCTTGAAAATCTTGGCTAAGTCGGCCCATAAGTCTATTGTGGTTATTACCCACAATACGGAAAATTTGGCTATTTTTGACAAAATTATTTTCTTGTCTAAGGGACGTCCGACTTTTGCAGGGACTTATGAGGAGTTGCTTTTGGAATATAAGACCAGCGATCCTTACATGATTCGTAAATACATGGACATGAATATCGCAGATGTCTATCAAGAGCTCAATGCTTCAACACGCATTTACAAAATTTAGGGAGACTTATGAACGCAGCATTACGATTAAGTTGGTATAAATTTAAACACCACTACATGGATTTTGTTAAGGTTCTTCTAGGCATCATTGCTTTTGAAGGGCTAATTCTCTACATTCAAGATAAGGGATTCTTGAAAGATTTCGAAACAACTCGAATGACGCTCTTTCTCTTACTTTTTTCAACCAGTCTTTTGATTGTGGTTCAAAACAGTATTTATATTTCCAAGGAGCGCTCTGTCCTCAACCGTGACTTTTTCTCAGGCCTGAGTCGTTCGGCCTTTGCCATAGCCAGCATGGGGATTCACGCTTTCTTTGCTGTTTTGGAAACCATTGTCTTTATCCTTTCTTACTCTATCTTTAGTAAGTACTTTGACAAGGAGTTTCCAGATGCTGGTCATATCTTTTCTTCCTATCGTTGGGAAGTTGGCATTACGGTGCTCCTGGTTTTCTTGGCCTCGCACTTTATTGCCCTCTTCATCTCAGCCTTAGTTGGAAAATCTGAAATTACCTCTGTTATACTAGCAGTTGTTGTGGGTATCATGCAATTTTCATTGTCAGGGACTATCCTATCATTGCCCAAAGCCATTGATTGGGTGCAAAAATTTATCTATCTGGGTTACGGCCACAAGCTGTTTGGGATTTCTAGTGATTTGTCAGACCTACCATCTAGCTTGGCTAAGTACGGTGTCCCTGTACCCAAGAGTCAGCTAGAGGCCTTTCAAGGGTCTACAGGTGATTTCCGAGGTCAATGGTGGGCCTTGGTGCTTCATTGTCTGGTTTATGCCCTACTCTTTTTCGTCACACTTCAGAAGAAGGAGAAATAAATGCAACAATATGATGAATGGCTGATTGATTTCCAAGTGCAGCATGGTCGCAAGCCAAGTGATAAGGAAGTGGCAGAAGCTGCTAAGTCTGGCTTTGCCCTCTCTAGTGGTTTGAGCAGACAGAAACAGTCCAAATTCAGACAAGTCTTGTCTAAGCTTGGTTTGGGGGATCTCAAGTTTAGTTGGTTTTTAGTTTTAGAAATTTTGCTTTTGATTTGTATCGCTCTTTTTGGCTATGTTGTCGGCTATCTGTTTATCTAGGAGGACCTTATGAAACAATTTAAACATAAAAAGTTTATCGGTTTGGCCTTACTTGTCTTTTTGGTCTTCATGGTACTTGGAAAATACACTCAGAGCACGGCTTTTACGTCCTCTTCTAGGGTTTATGCCACAACCGTGGTTGACAAGAAGACAGGAAATAAGGTACGTTTTGAAGTTCGCAAGGTCAAGGGGGACAAATACGAAGTCAAAAATACGGAGACTGGGGATACCTACCAGGCTAATGCCCAAGCTGGCGAAGACCGTTCTTTGAGCTTTAAGTTGGCCGGAAATGACGGAAACTCAGACGGCACTATCCGTATCACACCAAGTATGGTGCCTGGGGGTGACGCTAAGGTTGAAATGACCGATTCAGATACCTATACTCAGGTTGAAGGAGGCTCTGAAGTTATTCAGTCTAGCGAGGCTTCATCAACTTCTTCAAGTAGTGAGGTTAAGAGTATCATTAAGGATATTTTGGAATCAAGCAGTTCCTCTTCAGGTAGTGATGCCAGCTCAAGTACGTCTTCGAACGATACCAACAAGCCAGATGCAGATATCAAGACCAAGACTGATGTCAACGGTGATAAGGAAACCACGTATGTTGCGGACTATTCGACTGAGGACATCAAGTCCATCACGGAAGCCTTTGGGAAATGGCTTTATCAGTCTGACTATGCTAAAGATGCCGTCTTGGTTCAAAGCAGTTTTGATAGCATCACCAAGGTCAACGAGGGTAGCCCGACCTTCCTTTCGTTTAAGGCACCTAAGGAAGAAGGTAGTAGCCAAAACATCACTATTTTAGCCAACCTTATCAATGCGGATGGTTATGAAAATATCTCAGGTGTTCCTAGTGGTATCGTCAATGGTAAAGAAGCTTCAAACTATGATTTCAAGGACTATAAAAATAGGGTTGATTCCTTTGCCCTTGGAATTAATGAAAATAGTGGTAAGACTGCAGACTATAGCCCAACGTCATCCTTCCGTCTCTATACCTTGAAGGATAAAAAACATGCCATGTATGAGGACAATGATGCGGAACAAAAAGCCCTCTTCAAGGACTTTTCAGCTGATGACAAGACGGGTGGCAATTATAACGGCTACAACAAGCTCTATAAGGATTTGGTTGATCAAGACAAGGACTCTTACCAAATTGTTCTAGGTTCTAATGGTACCGTTTATTATGTGACTAATTACTGGATTGGCAATTACGATAAGAAGGCTGTTCAGACCTATAAGGTAGCACCAGATGATATGCAAGAGGCCTACCAAGAGTTGCTCAAGCATTATTCTAGCGCTGGTAAGTCTGAAAGCTCAGAGTCATCAAGTTCTTCACAAAGTTCAACAACATCATCAACATCAACTTCGTCAAGCTCCTCAGAAGCTAAGACAGAATCAAAGACAGACGCTAAGACTGAGCAAACTGGCATGGATGTTACTGCTATTAAGGACAATAACTTCCAAAGCCTTGAAGGTACTTGGAAGAATGGAAATGGTAACACTTTGACGTTTTCTAAGAATCAAGTAACGTCACCGACAGATTATGAAGTTCAAAATGCTAATTCTAGTCTTGAAAATGGGTACCTGAGAGCGAGTCTAAGAACAGGAATGTATGGTGCAATCATCTTTTTCATCCCGAAAGGTACGACCTTGCCGAATGTGTCAGGAAATTACCCTGATGCTTCAGATAATACTAAAGATCGTATCCTAGTGACTCAATCAGGAGGGACACAATCAGATGCCAAACAATTCTACTATAAGGCTGACTAGGTCTATTAAAGCTACAAGCTTG
>OAUX01000792.1_pt1 | contig 11563 bp, 10 predicted proteins | sample 1501311 | NCBI WGS metagenome assembly OAUX01 (sample SAMEA2580066, study PRJEB22360) | human gut metagenome | reverse complement strand
GGTAGTAATTGGTATGCTCACTATAAATTTTACAGTGAATTGGAGAAGCGATGGATTGAGGAACAGTTATCCTTAACTTTTTGGAAAGATAAATTTCCAAATACATTAAAAATATTTTTGATTATAATTTTAGGTATGGTTGTTTTTTTGATCTGCCACAGGTTGAATTGGATTTGATGCATTCATAACCTAATTTGAAAAGTAAAATTACGAATTAGATTAAATGAATTTGTCAAAGTCAGACTATTGATAAATTTTACAACAGTTTAGACTGAATATATGAAAGTATTTGACTGTTGCTGGTTTGATGAATGTGTTGGTGTTATCGAAATCGAGCATCGGTATGGATAAAATAAAGCCTCGCACTTCAGCGAGGCTTGTTATACAACGGTCGTTGTTTAAAGACCACCATGACGATTCGCATAGAACAAGAAATAATTGATATGCCGTTCTAAAGCTTTAAAGAAATCATCATTCGACCAAGTAGTTGAACTATAAGATGCACCGTTTGTAGAACTAAAAGTACGACCATTATCGTTTGTAGAAAATGTCGTTATCGAATAGCGGCCATCAAATCGCTCAGTTTCTGATAATAAAAGTTCATGCTTCCCGCCGTCTTTATACTTCATATTGAAGCTTATATGCCGTGCAGATGTAGAAATTTCAGCGTGGATTCCTCTTTCAAGTAAACCATTTTTGTACGTTTCAACTTCTGGTACGAGAGATTCAATAATTTCCGATAAGCGTTCTCGTTCCTGGGCTAACGTTTCTTTTTCTTCAATCTGCTCTTGTTTTTGTCTGCCTATTTTTTCATCAACACCTTTGAAGAATAAGTTACCTACCATGGGATATCCTTAATTATAATATGAGCGTTTCAAAGTCAGGACATATGGGCAGCAAATACTGTTATCAAGTCCGTTTTTAACACAAAAGCTCTTTCTTGATTCGGTAAAAGGTGGCGCGGCTGATACCTGCCGCTTTCATGATGTGGGCTGGTTTAACATTCTGCGCCAGCATTTCGCGAACAGTTTCACGGGCTTCCATATCTTTTTCTTTCCCCGTATACAAACCTGCCAGTTTTGCTCTCTCGATCCCCTGTGCCTGGCGTTTACGGCGGGTTTCATAATCTTGTCGTGCCATTGTCGCAAGGATATCGATCAGCATAGCATTGACTGCCCGAAGAATGCCGCTAGTAAGGTCGTTACCAGACATTTCAACCATCTGCCAGCTTGTTGGCAAATCCATCGAAACAATAACCAGTCCTTTACTGTTCAGCGTAGCTTTGAGTTCAGCCCATTCTTCATGTTGAAGACGACTGAGACGGTCAATCGCTTCAATTAGAAGCAAATCGCCAGGCCGTGCTTCGGCAAGTAGGTGCATCAGTTCCACACGTTCCAGCTTCGCACCGCTGGCATTCTCAATGTATTCTCCGGCTACTTGCCAGTTTTTGCTTTGCGCAAATTCGCGCAGGCTAACTAATGCACGATCAGCATGTTGGCCTTCGGTAGATGCACGGCAATAGATACGGACATTCATTATGCATTCTCTTTTGAGTATTAAATTGATACCAATATGATACAGTGCGTGTTTTTATTGTCAATAGAGTCAAATTTAACCCTATTGATACTGTGTGTCATGGTCTTTATCAGGTATACCTAAAAGAGATATTGTTCGGATGGTATTCAGATCTTGCTTGGGGTATACGATTTGGTCAGTTTCTGTAGCTGAAGCACTCCGGTTTCATTTCAGCAGGTCTTAATCAAATTCAGTGTGCCATACATGCGGCACGAAAAAGTCTGGCATCAATGTGACCAGTTCTATCACCCACCACAGTCACTACAGTGGCCACACAGTTGGGGACCCAAAGGATGTTGTTTACCATTTTGCAATGGTTGACAGCTACCCGAAAGCAACTCCTCTTCGAGAGCGCTCAATTCCTCAGTTAATCGGGTTTGCAATTTTAGTTTGTTGAACCCATCCACACTGGGCGTAAGTGTATAGTTGTGATAACTGTCAACTTTTCTTCTCTCTTCTGTTCAGAATAAATTAATGTTCAGGCGTTATGATAAATAAATGTTATCGCCACCATGGCGCGGTCTTTACAGGAATAAATCTCACCATTTTTATATTTTCACCACAGTACCTCAAAATTTCATATACCAAAACTGAACTTGGCCGGGTAGTATTGGCTGCTTAGTATTAACTGTAGATGCTGTTATTAGGAGTTTCAGGTGCAGGTAAACAAACTTACGGATGATATTGATATTAGTTCTCATGAGCGTTTCCTCGCGGCCCGTAAAAGCACATGGGTTAGTGTGCTTGTTAATTGTTTTCTGACATCCGGGCAAGTGATTACTGGCGTATTTTCCGGATCTCAGGGGCTTATTGCGGATGGTATCCATTCTCTGTCTGATTTAGTTTCAGACTTTGTGGTGCTTATTGCTAATCATAAAAGTAAAAAAAATCCCGATGATGACCATCACTACGGGCATCATCGTTATGAAAATGGTGCATCATTAATTCTGGGGACAATTTTATTCATTGTTGGCATCGGGATGTTATGGTCAGCAGCAAATAAAATGCAACAACCAGATGATATTCCTCAGGTACATATTGTTGCTCTGTGGGTGGCCTTAGCCGCACTGGTTATCAAAGAGCTTCTTTTTCGCTATATGCTGGCAGTAGCAACCCGAGTAAAATCCACTATGCTGGTTGCCAATGCCTGGCATGCCCGCTCTGATGCCGCCTCATCTTTGGTGGTGGCTATTGGTATTATTGGTAGTTTATCAGGGTTTAAATTGCTTGATCCGGTAGCTGCACTGGTTGTGGGACTGATTGTGACCAGAATGGGATATTCATTTATGTCAGATTCGCTTCATGACTTGATGGACAGGGCCGTGGATATTGAAACTGAAAATAGTATAAAAACAACATTATTGTCCACGCCTGGGGTCGAAGGCATCCATGACCTCAAGACCAGAAAAATGGGGGACCTTGTTGTTGTTGATGTTCATCTGGAAATTGATGGTGATTTATCAGTGAAAGTAGGACATGACATTGCTGTTTTGGCCAGGAAATCAGTTTTAGATAATCATCATGTTTTAAATGTTATGACACATGTTGACCCTTATTTTAAAGGTGATAATAGTCCTGGTTGCGGGGGCAAATAATCCTGAAAAATAATATGAATGCTGCTGTTTTTTGAGAAGATTGGGAAGGGATTATTTTTTTGCGCAATATTACCCCTTCTGACTGTGAAAACGAGAGTAAACAATATGGAGGCTATTATGAGAAAAATTATGCGTACTGTTGTGATAGGAGCCACTCTTCTTTTATCCCCCTGTGTAATGGCTGGTTCTGACGGTGTTGAACATGCCATGAAGATGATGAATAAAAGCTACCGCGCAGCACTTAAGGAGGAGGACGTTACATCCTTCAGGAAAGATATGCGGGAACTGAAAGCAACAGCAGAGTCCATCCTGAACAGCCCTGTAGAAGGGTATGACAGGGAAACGTATGTTGCAGGCATGTCACTTCTAATTGATGAGGTAACTGCCGTTGAAAGTACCGCTGAGAAGGAAGGTCTTGACGCCGGGAAAATTGCAGCACAGAAACTAGGCAGTCTGATGAGAAAATACCACAATAAACTAGGTGTTGACTGAGACCGGGAATTATTCGGTGAAGGTAGATATGCTGGAAAGATATCCCTGAACTGACATGATACACGTGCCTGTAATCAAGCAGATAGCTATGCACTGGTGAGGAAATTTCACAACGTTATCTTATCTGCAAAATACATATAAAAATGTTGGGGTAACAAACATGCATTATCAATGCTACATATTTTAGTTTGTTGCCTCAACATAAGTTAAGTACCTATTGGTGTTGCGCGGGGTGGATTCAGGGGGCCAAATTATATTTGGTGGTCACGCGTCAGTCTGTGTTTTGTTTGTTGGTCATGAAGTACATAGGTACTTATTTCGTTTTATACACACTAGGCTGTATGTTTGGAATCCTGGAAAAGTTGAACAAACCTAACGGTAATAAAACTACTTATTGTATATAAATTCTGGCATTTCATCGGTATGCCACTTCAATAGGAGTTAAAGACACCTATAGTGAGATCTGCAGGATCACCATGGATATGTGGATAAGATTTAAGCCTGAAGACTGTTGTATAACTCTTCTTCCTGAGCAAAATGTAGCTGCAGAATAGCCTCAAGCCCATACAAGGAACGTTGTACATCACGAATAATATCAGCTGAAACATCTGTGTTCTGCAGGAGTTCACTGAGTCGACCTAACTTCCTTACTTCCTGATATATTTCCTTGTGGCTACGATACAAAGCAGCAAGGGGGTCATCGCCGACCAGCATTGTCGATAATGAAGGGTACAGATCTTGTTCATCCTGTTGCTCATGAGACAGGATCTTCTGGACCAGTTGTTCATGCAGCTCCTTAAGGAGCATACGTTGCTCTTCCTGATCTGCTAGGGGGAAACGTGCAGCAACTTCAGCCAAACATTGAAGAACAGGTTGTAAATGCTTGTGCTCGTTTCTCAATGTTTCAAGCTGTTGGTTACTTATAGCCTTGTCTAGTGGGCGTGTAACCCGACAGGTCAGCACCCGTAAAGCTGAGAGAATAGCCAGGAGATCAATGAATTCCTGTAAAAGTGCACCTTCAAACGGTGGTAACATACCAAGGGCTGCAATAACCATAGCTATGCAACATAACCCCATTCCGAGCAAGACACTTTGTGTGGCGATACGCATGGAAAGTCTGGCTATTTGTCTGGCATCAACCAATCGGTCTAACTGATCTGTCAGCAGTACGATATCAGCACTTTCTGCTGCCGCAGCGGTTCCCCTTGCCCCCATTGCGACTCCGACCCCAGCTGCTGCAAGTGCCGGGGCATCATTTACCCCGTCACCAACCATCATCGTGCAAAAAGAGTCTGAGGCATCTAATATATGCGCCAGTTTCATCTCCGGGGTCAGTTCAGCCAGAACACGATCGACACCAAGGCCTGTACCAATACTGTCCGCCACTTCCTGCCTGTCCCCTGTCAGCATAACTATCTCGCGCACACCGGCTTTTCGCAACATGCGCAAAGCTCTTGGTGTTTCCAGCCGTAACTGATCAGAGAGCAATAGCCAGCCGACCAACTCCGCATCAATTGCGATCGCAACTACCGTCACATTTTCAATGAACAAGCGCTGACGTGCGGACTCAAACCAGCTACCACTTCTGGCGTGGCTCAGAACAAAATCCAATGTACCAATACATACTTGCTGATCGTTGATTTTTCCTGTCAGACCCGCTCCGGCCACTTCCTGCACTGATTCCGGTATTGGTAAAGAGCCTAAGCCTTGTTCATGTGCCTCCTGTAAAATAGCGCTGGCGATAATGTGACAGGAAAACTGATCCAGACTTGCTGCCAGCCTGAGTAAATCCTGCTGCGTATAATGTGGATTAAGGCTCTGAATCGACGTCAGTTTTGCAGTCCCCCCTGTCAGGGTCCCTGTTTTGTCAAAAAATAGGTGATCTGCCCGAGCCAGTTGCTCCAGTGCGGCACTTCCTTTAATTAGTACCCCTCTCTGTGCAGAGCGGGAAATGCCGGAGACCAACGCCACCGGTACAGCCAGTAAAAGTGGACAGGGGGTTGCGACAACCAGCACAGCCAATGCGCGAACGGGTTCGTTACTCACGGCCCATGCCAGTAGAGCAATGCCAAGGGCAAAGGGGATAAACCAGACGGCATAACGGTCTGCCAGTCGTACTGTTGACGCACGTGACTGACTGGCCTGCTCTACCACACGGATAATACCCTGAAGCGTGCTGTCTTTTGCTGAACGGGCTGCATACATTTTCAGGGCATCTCCCGCATTAATTGCACCACTAAGCATCAGTGCACCAGCCTTCCGGGGGGCGGGTAATGATTCTCCGGTAATTGAGGATTCGTTCAAGACAGCGCTCGCACTCACCAGTGGACCGTCTACAGGAATAGTTTCTCCCGGCTTAACTAAGAGCAAATCACCGGGCTGAATAGATTCTACGGGGATAACCTGAATATCGTTTTTAAGAAGTCTATTCGCTGAACGAGGTGCTTTAGAAAGCAGAGAGGTCATTTCTCGTTCGGCACGGCCCTGAGCATAGCTTTCAAGCAATCTGCCTGTGGCGGTCATAGCGGCAATCACTGCTGCCGTTGCCGACTCTCCCATCCAAAGTGCACCAGACATTGAAATAATCGCAAGGACATCAACCCCAACCTGGTGTTTGAGCAAAGATTTAACCATCTCATAACTTGTTAACAATAACGAAGGAAGAGTGGATAAGATCAACACAATTGTTGAATTGATCCCCCATTGAGCGTTCTGGTTGAAAAAGCTCAACATTAATGCCAACAGGGGGAAACACAACAGCGCGATATCTGACAACAGGTGGTTATATTTCATAAATAGTGTTCCGTTTTTTTCGCGTTCAGAAAAGCATGGGAACCGTGGGGCAGTTATCGTTGAAATGATGATAAAGGAATCATAATAAGTGTGCCAGTTGCTTTCTCATGAAAACCTGTATCATCAATTTTGATATTTGGAGTCAGTTAGTATACCAAAAGTTATTGACCTGCTCCCCGTTGATTAACACACTGATGCCCGTAATGTCTTCATCATCGGTATGAGACCCTCATGAAGATGCTTTTTTCCGGCAAATAAATCATCAGTATCCTCTTCGAGGCTGGAACAGGGATTCTAAGCCATGTGCTTTGCCGTAAGAAGATCATTTCCGACGTCACCTAATGTGGCTTGGTGAATGGATTTTGTCATGGCTGCACTCTTCATCGGTCGTCGGATTAAGTGCCGTACGATCCACGTCGCTTTTGGAATTTCAAGCGTTCAGATATAAGCATTCTGTACAGCATTGCGTTGTTTCGTGGCTATCTGGCGACGATAAGAACCACTCAGGAACCTGAATTTACCTGTCGAGTACTGGGCCTTTGAACATGGTTTGGATATTACTGAGTGCATCTTGGTTTTGAGAAGTTAAGGTTATCATTAATAAAAAGGCATAATATTGAGTGGTCAACCAACCTTAAAAAAAGTGGCTAAATTATGAACGAAAATTTACGTAATGCTCTTCCTCACAAAAACACACCATTTCTACGTGTGCTGCATATCATCGTAGCTGTATTGATTTTATTGCAGATTATTAATTCAAACCTTACCGAAAGCGATGCGCTTAGTGACTATACTCTCACTGGGTTCGTAACATGGTTCCATGTTATCACTGGATTATCACTGATTGTCCTTGGGTTTGTCATGCTTGCATGGATGCTGACACAACGAGGATTTCGTTACTATTTTGCCTGGGTGGTCCTTGATTTTCGAGGTGTGGTTGAAGATATCAAAATGCTGATATCATTCCGTCTTCCTGAAGCTCATGCTGGTGGGATTGCTGCTCTGGTTCAGGGGCTTGGTGTACTTGCACTATTGGGCGTTGCATTATGTGGTGGATTCTGGTTTGCTCTCAATACTGCTCTTGGCACGTCACCTGTGCTGACAGAAACCGTCCTGCATGTGCATAAGTTTCTGACTGTATTTATTGAAACCTATTTCTGGGCACATGGTGCGATGGGGTTGCTGCATATCTTCCTCACCGTTCGTAGCCAAAGGAAAAATCCCGTTACCGAATAGTGCTGTAGGTTTATGATGGATAAGATGCCCTGTAATGGTTGGCTAAAACAGACTATAACCGCGCATTTATCCGTCAATGCATTTTCTATTTATCCGTAATTCCGATGAGTATGCGTATTTGAAGGAAAAAATATATGCATCTTGAACGACATAGTATCGAAAAAGTGGGATGGCTGAGGGCAGCTGTACTGGGGGCAAATGACGGAATTGTTTCGACAGCGAGCCTTGTTCTTGGGGTTGCATCTGCAAATAGCAGTCCTTCCGGTGTTTTACTTGCAGGTGTTGCAGGACTGGTTGCCGGAGCTATGTCAATGGCTACAGGGGAATATGTTTCCGTCTCATCTCAGGCGGATACCGAAAACGCAGCACTTGCCCAGGAAAAAAGGGAGCTGGAAACTGATTATCAGGGAGAGGTGCGGGAACTGACTTCACTTTATATGCAACGTGGACTGGAGCCAGAGCTTGCCCGGCAGGTTGCGGAGCAACTTATGGTCAAAGATGCCCTGGATGCTCATGCCCGTGAAGAACTGGGGTTGACGGATATAAATTCTGCACAGCCCCTACAGGCAGCTGTCTTTTCTGCCCTGAGTTTTTCCGCTGGTGCGGTGTTACCCTTAATCGTGGCATGGCTCTCCCCTCTGAAACTGGCTTTTTTGTTGATAATCCTTTCCACCCTTTTTTCACTGGCAGTCCTTGGCTATATATCTTCGGTTTTGAGTAAAGCCTCTCCTGTCAGGGCGATCATAAGAATTACGTTCTGGAGTACCATGGCTATGCTTTTGTCTATGGGGATTGGTCATTTTGCAGGGCAGGCCCTGCTTTAATGTTATGAAGCACAATTCGAGTACCATCTTACTGGCGATGCTTCGCAAAACAATTTGCAATGCAGCTCCCTTCAAACTCGATTCCTGCTTGCGCCAATACCTGTTGAAGGGGTGATGGAGGGGATTCTCCCCCTCCATTTCAAGGGCAAGGACAACGCTACTTCTGGCAAATTTCCCGGTCGTAAACGCCACCATTGACAACCAAAATTTGTCGTTTCTTCTTTGAAATCATATCAGTCATTATCTTCGAGTCATCAAGAAAGATACCACCAAAGGTTCCTGGTCGTGCATTCTTCCCGGCGATTATAATCAGATCCCCAATATTCAATGCAGCAACTTTATCGTTATTGTAATTCGTATCTTCAAATATGAACTTCAGGCCTTCATCTGAACCGGGAATACCCAATGTTACTACAGGATTTTTTCTGAAAGTAACAGTACCGATACCAGTTATTTTTCCTGTTACCATTAACTGACATTTTTTGAAGTCATTTGTTGCCCTGAATTCATGTTGTTCAAACCGCGCATAAACTTCCCCTGTTGTATACATTCGCGGAAGTATATCGATTATCGATGGTTTGGATGGTTGCTCAGGTTGTTGCTGAGTTACGGTATCAGCATTTACCTTGGCCTTCACTTCGGGGGTTTTAGGCTGATATGGGGGGGGCGTCAGCCCGTAAAGGAGATTGATGCCGTAGGCTATTGCGACGGTTATGACTGCTATTTTAATATAACGTTCATAGGGTGATTTCATTTCGTTCTTCCATGAATTCTATTTTGGTAACATGATTGCCATTGCGGTGTATTTTCATATTGTCTGTTGGGGACTTCACCGTATTACGAATTTCGTTCATTGTTTCTTTCGATAACATATCGCAGCCTTCCATATACATAACCCTACGGGTATCGGTATCTGGTATGTTAGTGAAACTGCTACTGACCCATGAATCAGGTATTTCGATTTCATGTATCAACTTCATATACTCAATGATAAACGTATCTGTCAGGTGAAATCGTCCGACCGTGTATTTTCCTGTATAGGCATTAGAAGAAGATAAAGCTACCCAATCGTTTTTTAAAACCAAAGCCAGCGCATTATTTTCCATGTTCAGATTCCAGTTCACGAATGCGATTGTTCGTCATGTCGATAAGACATTTCTGCTCATTATTGCAGGCGGATTTTTGCTTTATCCATTCTCTTTGAGAAGGGAGTATACGTTTTCGTGTTTCAGGACTAAGTCTTTTCCAGACAGCATTAAGTTTCTCATCGCTTGCTTCATAACTGGGTGTATCGACATTTGAGGTTACTTTATTGTTTTTGGGGGCCTCGCTGCCGCTTCCATAGAAAACGGGGGCACGTACTCCCTGAGCGTAGCCTTTAGCTGCTTCTTCCCACACGTCTTGCCCATTGGTAGTCAATATCTTTCCGAACTCTGTAGTGTTGAAGCTGTAACTGCGGATCTCGCCGTTGAAATCCAGCTTCACGTTAACGACTGTTGACTTCGAAATGCCCGTCAAGAAATCCCCGGCTTCTGAACCAAGAGAACAGACCAATTCCTTCGTATCGTCGTTATTCTTTGGGCGCAGTCCGTGCATCGTGAATCTGCCGTTATCAGTTGTAGCAGTGATATCTACCAGCGGAACGATTGATGAGGATTGCTTTGTCATCGCGAAGCATATCCCCTTCAGATTTACATCCCTGTCCATCCCGAGAAACATCAGGGCGTTTTTGTCGCTGCTTGCGACACCTGCTGATTTTGCCTCTGGCAAGAAATAGACGGTACTGGTGGCGGTGGTTATACCTGAAACGAAAACAACACCTGACGCCATGATTTTTAAGGTTTTTATAAGGATAGTCATTCTGGATGCCTTCTATCGTTCTCACTCCATCGTGGACAGAGTATTCATTCCATGAGTCTTGTTTACGAGAAACACCAACCGAAGAATCATGATCTTACATCGATCTATAAAATCTATCAATATTGCTTAATTGATCTATAAAAACGATCAATTAACATGAGAGGAAGAGAGGGGATTGTTACTAAGTCGATTGTATTTACAGGGTTTTTGTATGGTTCATATGCTTGATGCTAATGTGGGGCGGGGCTGCGCTTAGTCTTGAATACTGCGATTGAAAGACATAACCATCTACTTTGTGCGGGGTTTCCGGCAACCATAGAGGTGTTTCGATAAGAAGCGGTGCAACTCGCACAGTTCGTAGACATAATGAATACGATGTAATTTGAACCCTTGCTCTAAAACGCTCGGTATAAAGTTTTACGGGGCTTTGGTATGGAATGGTTTCTGGGGGACGGTTTGGTTGCTTTCCCCTTGTCAGGTAGGCAAGGGGAGAGTGATTTAGCGTGTTATTTACTGTGAAAGTTTCTCTAAGTCTTCCAGTGAGTTAATCTCGTACTTAATGCCGTTGACAGTTGCATATGATTTGCTCGTAATGCCATCTACCCTGATAGCCATTCCACTGTCTTCGTCTCGGGTTACGCCATCCTCCAGCTCGGTTATAAATGTCGGGTTTAGAATGCTGACTTCGTGTTTGTCTTTAATATGCTGCGCAAATTTTTCAGGTGAAATCAGTTCATCAATGAAGGAGTGCAACACAAGTCCCTGCATTTTTAGTAAGTCATGATCGTTTACTGTTTGTGCCTCTACATACGAAATACCAGGTGATCTGTTGCGATTAAACTTAATCACTATTCTCTGCTTTGTTTCGTCGGCGAAGGTCACTTCAAAATGACTGTGCCGACCATCAATGTCATAACAATCAATACGTTTGATAGCTTGCTTTACCTTCAGTCTAATCCGCTTACGCTCAGGATTCTTTGTGTCATGAACATCGAAATGTCGGAATTGATCCCAGCCAGTAGTTTGAATTTCTGAACGGCTGATTTTGTACTGTTGAAATTCTTTCTCAAGCGTAATTTTTTTTTGTTTATTGGCATTAATCTGATCTGCCAATTCTTCGATGTTGTCTGTCAAAGTTGCTAGTTTTAGCAGCTTCTTAACCGCTTCAGATGCCTTTTCAATCTCAGA
>OAUX01000791.1_pt1 | contig 11569 bp, 10 predicted proteins | sample 1501311 | NCBI WGS metagenome assembly OAUX01 (sample SAMEA2580066, study PRJEB22360) | human gut metagenome | reverse complement strand
CAGATATCAAAATAAAATGCAGTAATTGTGACCATGTTGTCATGATGGGGCGCTATGATTTTGATCGAAAAATGAATAAAATTATTGACTGAGACCCCTTAGTTAGAGGGTTAGCAAGTTTTCCCTTTTTGTGTTATAATATTAGGGATTGAAATGAAAACGGAGAATGAGAAAATATGGCTTTAACAGCAGGTATCGTTGGTTTGCCTAACGTTGGTAAATCAACTCTTTTCAATGCAATTACAAAAGCAGGTGCGGAAGCTGCTAACTATCCTTTCGCAACAATTGATCCAAACGTTGGTATGGTTGAAGTACCAGATGAGCGTTTGACAAAATTGACTGAACTTATTACCCCTAAAAAGACAGTTCCAACCACATTTGAGTTCACAGATATTGCAGGTATCGTAAAGGGAGCATCAAAGGGTGAAGGTCTTGGAAATAAGTTCTTGGCCAATATTCGTGAAGTGGATGCGATTGTCCATGTTGTTCGTGCCTTCGATGATGAAAATGTTATGCGTGAACAAGGGCGTGAGGATGATTTCGTTGATCCGATGGCTGATATTGATACCATCAACCTAGAATTGATTTTGGCTGACCTTGAGTCAGTTAACAAACGCTATGCCCGTGTTGAAAAAGTTGCCCGTACTCAAAAAGATAAAGATTCTGTGGCAGAGTTTAATGTTCTTCAGAAACTTAAGCCCGTGCTGGAAGATGGCAAGTCAGCTCGTACGATTGATTTTACTGAGGAAGAGCAAAAAATTGTAAAGGGACTTTTCCTCTTGACAACAAAACCGGTGCTCTATGTGGCAAATGTTGATGAGGATCAAGTCTCAAATCCAGATGATATTGAGTATGTTAAACAAATTCGTGAGTTTGCAGCAACTGAGAATGCAGAAGTAGTCGTTATCTCAGCTCGTGTTGAAGAAGAAATTTCTGAGTTGGATGATGAGGATAAAGAGATGTTCTTGGAAGACCTCGGCTTGACAGAGTCTGGTGTTGATAAACTGACACGCGCAGCTTATCACTTGCTTGGTCTTGGAACTTACTTCACTGCTGGTGAAAAAGAAGTAAGAGCTTGGACCTTTAAGCGTGGTATCAAAGCCCCACAAGCTGCTGGAATTATCCACTCTGACTTCGAGAAAGGCTTTATCAGGGCTGTAACGATGTCTTATGACGATTTGATTAGCTATGGATCTGAGAAAGCTGTTAGGGAAGCTGGACGCCTTCGTGAAGAAGGAAAAGATTATGTTGTTCAAGATGGTGACATCATGGAGTTCCGCTTTAACGTATAGAAAATAAAAAAATAATGCACCAGGCTGAAAAGTATTTTTCAGTCCTTTTGCTGTCTATCAAAGAGGAGAAATAATGACAAAATTAGTAGTTGGTTTGGGCAATCCAGGTTCAAAATACCATGAGACACGTCACAATGTTGGTTTTATGGCCATAGACCTTATTGCTAAGGGGTTAGGGTTAACATTTTCTGAGGAAAAGACCTTTAAGGCTGAAGTGGCTTCAACTTTCTTAAACGGTGAGAAAGTTTATTTTGTTAAACCAACAACCTTTATGAATCTATCAGGTCTAGCCGTTAGAGCATTGTTGGCTTATTACAATATTCCAATCGAAAATTTTATCGTCATTTATGATGATTTAGATATGGAAGTTGGAAAAATCCGTTTTCGTCAAAAAGGTTCAGCAGGTGGTCATAATGGTATTAAATCTATCATTGCTGAAACCGGAACTCAAGAATTTGATCGTATAAAAATTGGCATTGGTCGTCCACAAAAAGGTATGACAGTCGTTAATCATGTTCTTGGAAGATTTAATGAGGATGATTATGCCACAATACAGCTGACTTTAGACAAGGTAGAGGCCGCACTGAATCATTACCTTAAAACAAATGATTTTGAAGACACCATGAGGCGTTATAATGGCTAATACAATCTTAGATCTTTTTGAGGAAAATCCTCAATTGGTTGAATGGCGAGATAAGGTGTCATTATTAAGTCGACAACTGTTAATGGGATTTTCTGGTTCGAGCAAGGCAGTTGTCATGGCATCCGCTCTTTCTGAACAGGTTCCAAAGATTTTAATAGTCACCTCAACACAAAATGAAGCTGAGCAATTGACAGGAGACTTGTCAGCTATCTTAGGAGAAGACAAGGTTTACTCCTTTTTTGCAGATGACGTATCAGCTGCTGAATTTATCTTTGCTTCACCAGAAAAGACCCATTCTCGTCTCGAAAGTCTTAATTTTTTAATGGATAAAGAGGCAAGTGGAATCTTGGTTACGAGTTTGGTTGGTACTAAGTTACATTTGCCTAATCCTAAGGTTTATAAAGACTCTCGTATTGACTTAGCACTAGGGGAGGAACATGATTTAGAAGCTCTTAGTAAGCATCTGAGTAATATTGGATATCAAAGAGTAGAACAGGTTTTCTCACCTGGTGAGTTTAGTCGCAGGGGCGATATTTTAGATATTTATGAACTGACTGAAGAGCTACCTTACCGTTTAGAATTTTTTGGAGACGAGATTGATGGCATTCGTCAGTTTGATAGTGATAGTCAGAAATCTTTAGACAATTTAGAGCATGTTATCGTATCACCGGCAGATGATATTATCTTAACAAGAGAAGATTACCAACGTGCTGAGAAGGCCCTAGAAAGTGAAGTCTCAAAGTCAGAAGGTCCTCATAAGGCTTATCTTGAAGAAGTTCTGTCAGTGACGATTGATGGTCACCGTCATAAAGATTTGCGTAAGTTTCTATCTCTCTTTTATGACAAAGCTTATACCTTATTTGACTATCTGCCCAAGGGGACTCCTGTATTCATTGATGATTTTCATAAAATAGTGGACCGCCACGGGCGTCTTGAATTGGAGGTGGCTAATCTTTTAACTGAGGATCTTCAACAAGGTAAGTCGCTAAGTCATCTAAATTACTTTGTGGATTCATTTAAGACTTTGCGTAACTATCATCCTGCTAGTTTCTTTTCAAATTTTCATAAGGGACTGGGGAATCTTAAATTTGATAAGTTGTATCAATTCACGCAATACCCTATGCAGGAGTTCTTTAACCAGTTTCCACTTCTAGTTGATGAAATACATCGCTATACCAAGAATAAGGCGACAGTTATTTTACAAGTAGGATCTGAGAAGCAGCTCAAATCTTTGAAGGAAACCTTGGAAGAATACGACCTAGATTTACCTCTTAGTAGTTTTGGAGATTTGATTCCTTATAAGCCTCAGTTAGTTTTAGGAAACTTATCCAATGGTTTTTACTTTGCTGATGAAAAGCTTGTTCTGGTCACTGAACGTGAGATTTTCCATAAAAAAGTGAAACGTCGTGTGCGTGCCAGTCATGTTTCCAATGCTGAGCGTCTTAAAGATTACAATGAACTTGAAAAAGGTGATTATGTTGTACACCAGACTCATGGTATCGGACAATTTAAAGGTATTGAGACCATTGAGATTAAAGGGGTGCATCGTGATTATCTGACTATCCAATATCAGGATGCAGCTACAATTTCTCTACCTGTTGAGCAGATTGAGAGTCTCTCTAAGTATGTGTCGGCAGATGGTAAAGAGCCCAAAATTAATAAACTCAATGATGGGCGCTTCCAAAGGACCAAGCAAAAAGTAAGCAAGCAGGTAGAGGATATTGCCTATGATCTCTTAAAACTCTATGCCGAGCGTAGTCAACTTAAAGGTTTTGCATTTTCACCGGATGATGATAATCAAAGAGATTTCGAAGATGATTTTGCCTACGCTGAGACAGTGGATCAATTGCGTTCTATCAAAGAAATTAAGGCAGACATGGAGTCAGATAAACCTATGGATCGTCTCTTGGTTGGTGATGTTGGTTTTGGTAAAACAGAGGTAGCTATGCGTGCTACCTTCAAGGCAGTCAACGATGGTAAGCAAGTTGCTATTCTAGTTCCTACAACAGTTCTCGCCCATCAGCACTATTTGAATTTTAAAGAACGTTTTGAAAATCATGCCGTTGAAGTGGATGAACTTAGTCGTTTTAGAAGTAAAAAAGAGCAGACTGAGACTATTGACAATCTAGCTAAAGGTCGTATTGATATTATCATCGGTACCCATCGTCTGCTATCTAAAGATGTTAAGTTTTCTGACTTAGGCTTGTTAGTAATTGATGAAGAGCAACGTTTTGGCGTGAAGCATAAAGAGAAACTTAAGGAGTTGAAAGCTAAGGTTGATGTCCTTACTCTAACTGCGACACCTATTCCTCGTACGCTTCATATGTCTATGTTGGGGATTCGTGACTTGTCGATTATTGAGACAGCGCCTACCAACCGTTATCCAGTTCAAACGTATGTGATGGAAACCAATCCTGGTCTTATTAGAGAAGCTGTTCTAAGAGAGATGGACCGAGGTGGTCAAGTTTTTTATATTTATAACCGTGTTGAAACCATTGACCAAAAAGTTTCTGAACTACATGAGTTGGTACCTGAAGCACGTATCGGGTTTGTACATGGTCAGATGAGTGAGTCGATGCTAGAGAACACCCTCCTAGACTTCTTGAATGGTGATTACGATGTTCTGGTAGCTACAACCATTATCGAGACAGGGATTGATATATCCAACGTTAATACTCTTTTTATTGAGAATGCAGACCATATGGGCTTGTCTACCCTTTATCAGCTAAGAGGTCGTGTTGGACGTAGTAATCGAATTGCTTATGCTTATCTCATGTATCGTCCTGACAAAGTACTAACAGAAGTCTCTGAGAAGCGTTTGGATGCTATTAAGGGCTTTACTGAACTGGGGTCAGGTTTTAAAATTGCCATGCGTGATTTATCTATTCGTGGTGCAGGAAATATTCTTGGTGCTTCTCAAAGTGGTTTCATTGACTCAGTCGGATTTGAAATGTACTCGCAACTCTTGGAAGAAGCTATCAATAAACGTCAAGGTAAAACTCAAGTTCGCCGTAAAGGAAATGCAGAGTTCAATCTTCAAATTGATGCTTATCTTCCAACCGACTATATTTCTGACGAGCGTCAAAAAATTGAAATTTATAAGCGGATTCGAGAAATTGAGAATCAGAAAGATTATCAAGACCTTCAAGATGAGCTTATTGACCGCTTTGGAGAATATCCAGACCAAGTTGCCTATCTCATTGAGATTGGTCTGGTTAAGGCATATCTAGATGCTGCCTTTGCAGAATTAGTTGATCGTAAGAATGATAGTATTATTGTTCGTTTTGAAAAAGCTTCTCTTAAATTATTCTTGACTCAAGACTATTTCGAAGCTATCTCTAAAACGCATTTAAAGGCAAGAATTAGTGACAACAAGGGGAAAGTTGAGATTACTTTTGATGTTCGTAATAAGAGAGACTATGAGATCCTTGAAGAGTTAAAGATTTTCGGACAGACATTTATGGAAATCAAAGAACGTAAAGAAAAAATAGAAGCTTAAGGAAAGTTTAAGTAAGTCGCTATATACTATAAACATCCTAAAACTTTTCTTTTTCATAAATCTCCTGAGAGGAGCGACTGGTGTCGTTCCTCTCATTTTTGCGTTTAAAAAGGCTTTCGTCTGCTATTTTCTAAAAAAAATGCTATCATAGAAGAGATATCCTAACGAAAAGGAAATAATAATATTGAGATTAGACAAATATTTAAAAGTATCACGAATTATCAAACGTCGTCCAGTAGCTAAAGAAGTAGCTGATAAAGGACGTATAAAAGTGAATGGGGTGCTCGCTAAGTCATCCACGGATTTGAAAATTGGGGACCAGGTTGAAGTTCGTTTTGGAAATAAACTGCTGACTGTTCGTGTACTCGAAATGAAAGATAGTACTAAAAAAGAAGATGCGGCAAAAATGTATGAAATTATAAGTGAAACAAGGATTGAAGCAGATGAGCAAGAAGCCTAATATTGTACAACTTACGAACGATTACATAGATAATGCCAATCAAGAGCAACGTCTAGAGCGTGCTGAACACGAGCAGAGAAATCGCTTTATGGGATGGATTCTCTTTGTTGTTGTTTTACTCTTTATCTTGCCAACCTATAATCTGGTTGAGACCTATATGAATATTAAACAACAAGAAAAAGAAGTTTTGTCACTTCAGAAAGACTATGAGAAACTGTCCACTCAGACAAAAGAACGAAAGGATTTGGCTAAAAAACTTAAGGATGATGCTTTCGCTGAGAAATATGCGCGTGCTAAATACTATTATTCACGTGAAGGAGAGTCTATCTATCCTGTCCCAAGCTTATTACCCTAATGAAAGATTTACTTAAGACTGTAGAAACTTTTTTAACCTACTCAGAAGCTAAGTTAGAGGAACTATCAGAAAAAAATCAAGAACTCAAAACAGATATACCAAGGAAAGTAGAGGTGAAGAAGCAGGCATGAAAAAGCTCCTTATAGCTGCAACCGTTGTGCTTGTATCTTCCAGCCCTTTAATCCTACTTCCTATGGAGAAAGAGCTAACTCTGACCTCAAAACAGGTCCAAAAGTTGACTCAAAACACTACAGTTAGTTTGAGTCAGTTTAAACAGATTCCTAAAAATCCAAGAACGGTAACAAGTATCCTAACTTATAAAAACAAGGAATTAACAGATTTTAAGGCCAATATTCAAGCAGATACCAAACTATCAATTTCTGCTATTTTTTGGAATGCTAAGGGTGAACCTGTTTTCCAACTTCAGGATGGTGATTATGTAGCCGCTAGTCAGCAATCAATTATTGATGATAGTGTCTATAATCAAAAACCAGTAGACATGACCTTCTGGACTAAAGATGGTTTATCAGTTTACAAAGAACCTTACGTTTTAGGGACTGAAAAAGCAGACTCTAAACTCGCTAGTTTCAAACCGATAAAGGTTAGCCGAGCTGCCCAGACACATGCTGGAACTTATTATTTTGCAGATGGAGAAGGTTGGATCAATGCCTCTGACTTGTCAACTACTGATAATCGCATTGAGGCTGTTCAAAAAGTACTTAACGAGAAGTATAACAATCAAGAGCGCATCTCAGTTTATGTTAAGCAACTTGATACTGGAAAAATAGCAGCTATCAATGACGAAAAAAGCATGTATGCTGCTAGCGTAGCCAAGCTAGGTGTCCTCTATTATGCACAGGAACGTCTGTCGCATAAGAAATTATCTTTATCAGATGAGTACCAATATACCTCTGCTGTGAATGGATTCCCAGGTGCCTATGATCCAGATGGTTCTGGAAAAATCAGTAAAATGCCTGATGATAAAAATTATAGCTTGGAAAATCTGTTGAAGGCTGTAGCCCAAAACTCAGATAATGTAGCGACAAATATACTAGGGTATTATGTGGCTAATCAGTATGATCACTCCTTCCAAAAATCTGTAGATAGAGCCTCAGCGACCTCGTGGAATATGGATAAAAAGGAGTTGACTGCTAAAGCAGCAGGTACCCTGATGGAGTCTGTTTATAGGCAAAATGGGGATATTATCAATTATCTTTCAAGTACAGACTATGATGGCGAACGTATTTCAAAAAACATTGATGTTCCTGTTGCACATAAAATAGGAGATGCCTACGACTTTAAACATGATGTGGCAATTGTTTATACAGATTCGCCCTTTATTCTATCGATTTTTACGGATAAAGAGGGCTATGACAAAATCACCTCAATTGCAGATGATGTTTATGGAATTTTAAGATAATGACAGAAAAATTGTTGCAAATGATGCAAGACAAAGGTTATTTTAACCAGCACAAGAAAATTTTAGTAGCAGTATCAGGTGGGGCAGACTCGATGAGTTTGCTACACTTTTTGTATAACCATCAAAAAGACTTGGACATTCAGCTTGGGATTGCTCATATTAATCATAAACAACGACAAGAATCGGAGCATGAAGAAACGTATTTACGTCATTGGGCAAAGGAACATCAGATCTCTTTTCACTATAGTGCCTTCTCAGGAAAGTTTTCAGAAAATGACGCCCGCACCTTTCGCTATGAGTTTTTTCGGAGAGTTATGAAGGATTATGGTTACACTGCCCTTGTGACTGCGCATCATGCTGATGATCAGGCTGAGACGATTTTTATGAGACTTTTGAGAGGAAGTCGTTTAAGACATTTGACAGGAATTTCAGCTGTAAGACCTTTTGGCACTGGTCAGATTATTCGTCCCTTTTTGCACCTCACAAAAGCTCAACTTCCAGAGACTTTCCATTTTGAAGATAAGAGTAATACTTCATTATCCTATCTCCGGAATCGTATTAGACTATCCTATCTCCCTACCTTATCTCAGGAAAATCCTAAATTCAAGGAGCATCTTTGTATTTTATCCGAGGAGATTGGTCTTATGGAGCAAGCTCTAGAGGAGTTAACAAAGGATATTACTATCACTGATTTATCTGTTTTTCAACAACAGTCAGATGCTGTCCAACTCCTTCTTCTTCAGAATTATTTAGACTCCTTTCCTGATTTACAGCTTTCTAAAGGCCAATTTAATCAATTGTTAAGTTACTTAAGAAAAAAAGCTTCTGGAAAGGTGCCCCTAAAAAATGGTTATGAATTAGTCAAAACACAAACTGATTTCTTAATAAGGCAAGAAGAGTCTCTATCTTTATCTTCCCCTCGTCACTTAAAACTTGGAGAATCTATCACGTTTGAGGAGTACACATTGACTTTTTCGAAATTCAATGACAATTCTAACGTAGATTGTGTTAATATTTGTTCAGATTCTCCAATTACGATTCGTCATAGACAAAAAGGCGATAAGATTGACTTTGGTAGTCACCATAAAAAATTAAGACGACTTTTCATAGACAATAAAATTCCAGACAAGGAAAGACAAAAAGCTATTATAGGAGAACAAGATGGTCAGATTATCTTTCTTTATGTCTCTGGGCGTCTCTATTTGAAAAAAAATCCCGAAAATGCTATACTTTATGGCACTGTGGTCATTTATAAGAATTTCTAATCAAATACCATGTTTAAATAACGATGATTGAAGTAAAAGTGGTATAATAACACAATATTGACTTCGAGAAAGGGAACCCAATGTTAGAAAAAGACATTAAAAAAGTCCTCTTTTCCCAAGAGGATATCGTAGCTAAAACTAAAGAATTAGGTCAGCAATTAACAAAAGATTATGAAGGAAAAAATCCCCTTTTAGTCGGTGTTTTAAAAGGTGCTGTTCCATTTATGGCTGAACTTATCAAACATATCGATACACATCTTGAAATGGACTTTATGGTCGTTTCAAGTTATGGTGGTGGAACTGTCAGCAGTGGTGAGGTAAAGATACTTAAGGATGTTGATACCAATGTTGAAGGACGAGATATCATCTTTATTGAAGATATCATTGACACTGGACGTACCCTCCTTTACCTTCGAGATTCAAATACCGTAAAGCAAACTCAGTAAAAATAGCAACTCTTTTTGATAAACCAGAAGGTCGCGTCGTTGACATTGAAGCTGATTATGTATGTTACGATGTTCCTAACGAATTTATTGTTGGTTTCGGACTAGACTATGACGAAAAGTACCGTAACCTTCCTTACGTTGGTGTTCTAAAAGAAGAGATTTATACAAAATAAGTAAAGGTCTAATTAGCTTATGAATAATAAAAATAATAATGGCTTCTTGCGGAATGCTTTCCTCTATATCTTAGTGATTATTGCAATTGTAACAGGAGTCCAGTATTTTGCTGGGGGAAGCCAAAGTCCAAGTCAATCACTGTCTTACACGCAGTTGGTTAATAAAATTAAAGATGGTAAGGTGAAATCAATCACCTATCAACCAAACGGTAGTATCATTGAGGTTAAAGGAAACTACAAAAAGGCCGAGAAGGTTGATACAGACCTTAGTTTACCATTTTTAGGTAGCGCTTCATCAGAGACACGTAGCTTTACCTCAACAGTTCTTCAGAACGAAACAACAATGAAAACATTGCAATCGGCTTCAGAATCAGCTGATGTTAATGTTAAAATGATTCGTGAAAGTTCAAGTGGCACTTGGATATCGTATCTCTTTAGTTATATCCCTTTGATTGGTATTGCTATTTTCTTCATTTTTATGATGAATCAAGGTGGCAACCGAGGCGCCATGAATTTTGGTCGCAATCGTGCTAAAACACAATCAAAAGAGAATATTAAGGTTCGCTTTACAGATGTAGCGGGTGCAGAAGAAGAAAAAGAAGAACTCGTAGAAGTAGTCGATTTCCTCAAAAACCCACGTAAATACAAGGCTTTGGGAGCACGTATTCCTAAGGGGGTTCTTCTTGAGGGCCCTCCAGGAACAGGTAAAACTCTTCTTGCTAAGGCTGTGGCTGGTGAGGCAGATGTTCCCTTCTTCAGTATTTCAGGTTCTGATTTTGTAGAAATGTTTGTTGGTGTCGGAGCAAGTCGTGTTCGTAGCTTGTTTGAAGATGCTAAAAAGGCTGAGAGAGCTATCATCTTTATTGATGAAATTGATGCTGTTGGTCGTCGTCGTGGTACCGGAATGGGTGGTGGAAATGACGAACGTGAACAGACCCTCAACCAGTTGTTGATTGAAATGGATGGGTTTGATGGCAATGAGAATATTATTGTCATTGCTGCAACCAACCGTAGCGATGTTCTTGATCCAGCTCTCTTGCGTCCAGGACGATTTGACCGTAAAGTTCTTGTTGGTCGCCCAGATGTAAAAGGTCGTGAAGCCATCTTGAAAGTCCATGCTAAGAATAAACCATTGGCTGAAGACGTTAACCTTAAGGTTGTTGCTCAGCAAACTCCAGGTTTTGTTGGAGCTGACCTAGAAAATGTTTTGAATGAGGCAGCTTTGGTTGCAGCGAGACGTAGTAAGACAAGGATTGATGCTAGCGATATTGATGAAGCGGAAGACCGTGTTATTGCTGGTCCTTCTAAGAAAGATCGTCAAGTATCTGAACACGAACGTAAAGTTGTGGCTTACCATGAAGCAGGACATACGATTGTTGGTCTAACCCTTTCTAGTGCTCGTGATGTTCATAAGGTTACTATTGTTCCTCGAGGTCGTGCAGGTGGATATATGATTTCTTTACCAAAAGAGGATCAAATGTTGTCATCTAAGGACGAGCTTAAAGAACAATTGGCAGGCCTTATGGGTGGACGTGTGGCAGAAGAAATTATCTTTAATGTCCAAACGTCAGGTGCTTCAAATGACTTTGAGCAAGCAACACAATTAGCACGTGCAATGGTTACTGAATATGGTATGAGTGAAAAACTTGGACCAGTCCAATATGAAGGTAACCATGCTATGAATCCAGGTCAATTTACACCGGATAAGTCTTATTCAGCTCATACTGCCCAACTCATTGATGAAGAAATTCGATCACTTCTGGTTGAAGCACACGATAAAGCAGCTGAAATTATCAATGCAAACCGAGAAACACATGCTCTCATTGCAGAGGCTTTGCTTAAGTATGAAACACTCGACGCTGCACAGATTAAATCAATCTATAAAACTGGTAAAATGCCAGCAGATTCTCTTGAGGATTCTGACGAAGATAATCATGCTTTATCTTTTGATGAAGTCAAAGAGAGACTTGAAACAAAGAATAATAAAGATGAAGAAGAGTAGAGTGTTTACTCTTC
>OAUX01000760.1_pt1 | contig 11836 bp, 7 predicted proteins | sample 1501311 | NCBI WGS metagenome assembly OAUX01 (sample SAMEA2580066, study PRJEB22360) | human gut metagenome | reverse complement strand
GGGCGGCAAGGACGCGGCACGCGTGTTCATCGACAACCTGCACCTGTTCAGCCTGTTGGCCAACGTGGCCGACGCCAAGAGCCTCGTGATTCACCCGGCCTCCACCACGCACTCCCAGGAGACAGTGGAGGAGCTCGAGGATCAGGGCATCCACCAAGGCACCATCCGCCTGTCCATCGGCACCGAGAACATCGAGGACATCCTCGATGACCTGAAGGGCGGCTTCGAAGCCCTTCGCGCTTCCGGCTTGGCCAAGTGAGGTCGACAGGAAGGTTGACGGCCCGATGAGAAGGGGCGCGATGCTAATGGGGTGCATCACGAATCATCGAGCCGCATGGGGTGCCTTCCGCCTGATCGCTTGACCCAAGGAATAGAAAGCTCGCACTGATGTCATGCAGTGCGGGCTTTCTTGCGTCTGTATGCCTCACACTGTTTGCGCAGAGGCATGAATAGTGTGAGACCTGAGACGACATAATCCTCAAGGATGAGGGCCGGCGCGTGGCCGACCGCCCAATTCAGTCTGGCGCACGATGGGGCGCGCCGTTATTTCTTCATAAGTTGGAATCATCATCCGGGCATAAGGCCCGGCCAAATATGGAGAGACATTATGAACGTGCAGAACCCGGCCGCATCGCGCGGCATCGCTATTCAGGCCGTCGACTTGGTCAAGAACTACGGCGCTGGCAGCAATATGGTCCATGCCCTGCGCGGCGTGAACGTGAGTTTCGAACGCGGCAAATTCACCGCCATCATGGGCCCGTCCGGCTCCGGCAAATCCACGCTTATGCACACGCTCGCCGGCCTCGACTCCGCCACATCCGGGCATATTCTTTTCGGCGGGGCAGACCTGACCCGCATGGACGACAAGCAGCTCACCTTGCTACGTCGCCACAAGATCGGCTTCATCTTCCAAAGCTTCAACCTGTTGCCCATGTTCACCGCCGAACAGAACATCCTCATGCCACTGACTCTCGCCGGAGACAAGCCCGACCACGCCTGGTTCGACCTGCTCGTCGATACCCTGGGACTGAAGCAGCGCCTGAACCACCGACCGAATGAACTGTCCGGTGGCCAGCAGCAGCGCGTGGCCATCGCCCGCGCGCTGATTACCAAGCCGAAGCTGGTGTTCGCTGACGAGCCGACCGGCAACCTCGACTCCGTTTCCAGCGCCGAAGTGCTTGGCTTCCTGAAGCGTTCGGTCAACGAGCTTGGCCAAACCATCGTCATGGTCACGCACGATGCGGTGGCCGCCTCCTACGCCGACCGTGCCATCGTATTCGCCGACGGACAGATCGTGGCCGACGAGGCGAATCCCACTGCCGAAACGATGAACGAGCTGCTTATGGCCGAACGCGAACGCGCCACGCGCGCTGCCGTCACCAGCACACGCGCCGACACGCTCGCCCGTCTTGCCGGCGTAAAGGATGTGCCCAACCTGCCCATCACCGACGCTCCATTGCCCCCAGCTGGGAGAACCGGCACCATGCATCATGCCCGCGCCGCCGCACAGCACGCTCGCTGAGACGGAAAGCGAGAGACAGGACACCCCCATGTTTTCCATCACTCTGAAACTTATGAAGAAAAGCGCCAGGATGCTGATTCCGGCAGGCATCGCCATCCTGATCGGCACTGCGTTCATCGCCGCTACCTTCCTGTTCGGCAACGCGATGAACGATGCGCTTGCCGCCCAGAACACTGCCCAGCTCGGCGGCGCGAACTACGTGATCAGCCCGGATGGCGGCAAGGACCTGACCGATAAGGACCAGGACTACATCTACACGCGCACGGTTAACGACTTCCAGCTTGACCGCATCCGCGCCACCGCAGGCGTCAAGGACGCGCGCGCCAGCTACGCGGGTTCCGTGACCGTAACCCGTGGCAACAAGCATGCCAGCAGCTACGTCATCACCACCGCCGCAAAACGTACGCTGCTGCCGGTCACCATCACGCAAGGAGACCAGCCGGCGGACAGCAACGAGATTGCCCTGACCAAGTCCGTAGCCGACCAGCTTGGCGTCAAGGTAGGGGACCGTGTGACCGTCAACTCGCAGGCGGCGCAGTATGCGGGCAAGACCGGCGATTCGGCCGGTAATACCGGTGACGCTGGTGATGAGTCGGCCCAGAACGCCGATGGCACGAGCTCGCACGACGGTGATTCCGATGCCGCGTCAGGTGCGTCCGCCTCATCCGACGGTGTCGACATAGCCGTCGACTCCGGCATGACCGTGCGCGTGGTAGGCCTCACCGACGACCCGAACGGTGCCTACGCCTACTACGGTGGCGCTTCCGTGCTTTCCGACAACGTTATTACCGCGATGGCCGGCAGCAACGATTTCGGCAACCTGCCTGTCTACCTCGTCTATCTCGACATCGACGATGCCAGTGACACGGCTGCGGCGTCCACCGTAAAACAGGTCAGCACACTGCTCCCTAAGCATTTCAGCGTGCAATCCCGTGCCGCGCTCGTCGAGGAATCCGTCAAAAGCATGAGTTCGGGCGAAACCAGCATCACCACCATCTTCCTGCTGAGCTTCGGCATACTTGCCATGCTGGTCGCGGCACTCGTCATCGCCAACACCTTCCAAGTGCTTGTGGCGCAGCGCCGCCGCACACTCGCCCTGCTGCGCACCATCGGCGCGAACAAAAGCCAGCTGTATGTCTCCGTGCTGTTTGAAGCCGGTGTGCTGGGACTGATCGCCTCCGCACTGGGAGTGGGCCTGGGCATCGGACTCATGGCCGCACTATGCCAGTCGGGCCTGATGAAAGCCACCGGCATGACCATGCGACTGGTGCTATCCGGTCCGGTGTTCACGGTGCCTATGGCATTCGGCATCATTATGACGGTGATTGCCTCGCTAGGCTCTGCGCGTTCCGCTACCGCCGTCACCCCGCTGGAAGCGTTGCGACCCATCGAACTGACCGACACGCGACGGGCCGGTGTGGTCCGCGCCGTGATTTCCATGCTGCTGATTGTGGCCGGCGTGGCACTGTGCGCATTCTCTGTATGGCAGATGTCCGAGAACATCGCCGGACGTGATTCAATGGCCGACAAGCAGTATCCGCTGGTGCTGCTCGCCGCCATCATCGGATGTGCATTGATCTTCCTTGGACTGGTGCTTTCCGCCACGTTCTGGCTACCGGTGCTCATGCGCGGCGTGGGCGCGCTGGTTGCACTGGCCGGTCCGTCCGCCAAAGTGGCACATGCGAACATTCAGAAGAACCCGCGCCGCGTGGCCGCCACCGGTGCCGCACTGCTTATCGGCGTGACGCTGGTCTCCACCATCGCCACCGGTGCCGCCAGCGCCAAGCAAACCATGAACGAGGCGCTGACCACGCGCTACAGCGTCGACATGATTGCCGCTGGCACCGATATGACTGGCAAACAGGCCAGCGAGGCAGCCAAAGTCAAGGGCGTTCAGAGCAGTGTCTACGCGCCGACCCGCATGATGACCATGAAGGATGCCGACGGCAAGAGCCTGAGTGTGCTGGTCGTGGGCGTGGATGGCGTCGACGCGCTGCGCAAGGTGGTGCGCTCCGATTTGTCCGGCGTGACCATTGATGGCGATTCCGTACTGATGCCCAAGTATTCCGCCGCTACAGGCAAGGATATTCCGCTGGACAAGAGCGTTACGTTCACGGCTGGAGCGGCCGAAGCACAAGCCGATGCCACCAATGGTCCGTCCGGTAATGATGCGAACGGCAGCGCCGAAAACGGCAATGGACAATCCGGCGGCACACAGACGCTGACGCTCAAACCGCGGAAGGTGGACTATCGCCGCATCGCCTCCAACTACGCCGCGGTCGCCTTCGTGGACGCCAGCCACTTCACCAACGGTGGAATCAAGGCCGACGGGCATATCATGCTTATGCGCATTGACGCCGAAGGCGCGGGTGTTGCGTTGAACGACGTATTCACCAACGTGCAGAATGTGTTCTCCGCCAGTGCGGGTGTTACCGTGACCGGTCCGGTGGCCGAACGTACGCAATGGGAGACCATGATCAACGGCATGATGGCATTGTTGGTCGGTTTGATTGCGGTGGCTGTGCTCATCGCCTTGGTCGGCGTAGCGAACACGCTGAGTCTGTCGGTGATCGAACGCACACGCGAATCCGCCACCTTGCGTGCCATCGGCATGACGCGCGGCCAACTGCGGCGCTCGCTGGCGGTGGAAGCGTTGCTGCTTTCGCTCGTCTCCGGCGTGGTGGGAGTGATATTGGGTACCCTGTTCGGCTGGCTCGGATCCTACATGGTGTTTAGTTTGTACGGCGACACCGTGTTCCCGTTCGAATGGGCCACCAACGGCGTGGTGCTCGGCGTCGCCGCGCTCGCCGCTCTGCTGGCCAGCGTGGCACCCGCCCGCCGGGCCGTCAAAACGCCACCAGTTGAAGCCTTGGCCGAAGCGTAGAGCAATAAGCTCCCTCATCAGAGGGAGCTTTTTTGTTACACCAGCCCGTTATCGTACGCGAAGACTACAGCCTGTACGCGGTCACGGGCGTTGATTTTGGCGAGGATATGCGCCACGTGGGTTTTGACGGTGGGAAGGGAGATAAAGAGCTTGTCCGCGATCTCCTGATTGCTCAGACCATGGGCGATCTCCACCAGCACCTCGCGTTCACGGTCGGTAAGCAGATCCAGTTCGGGATCGGTGTATGCTGGGCGTGACGTATTGGAACCGTCGGAAGCGGCTCCGGCAGGGGAGGGGATGCCGGTCATCGAGCCGGCACCGTTGCCGGCCGCACCGCCAGAGACGCCGACGGCGGAACCGTACACGGCACCGGAGCGCGCGACATCGCCGGTCAGCGAACCATGCTGCGCGTAACCGTCCTGCATCATCTTTTCGATGAGTCGCTTGGTGGCGGAAGGCGCGATAATCGCATTGCCTTGGAATACAGTACGAATCGAACTGAGCAACGTTTCCGGTTCGGTGTCCTTGAGCAGGAAGCCCGAGGCACCGGCATTGATGGCCGCCATCACATACTCGTCCAAATCGAACGTCGTCAGAATGATTACGCGCGTCGGCCGGTCGTCAGCCGATTCGGCCGAGACGGTCGCGTCGCCCGGCGCGGCCGAGAGCGAGGTAATACGGCTCGTGGCCTCAATGCCGTCCATGCCGGGCATGCGCACATCCATCAGCACCACGTCGGGATGCAGGGATTCCGCCAACGCCACGGCTTGGGCGCCGTCGGACGCCTGCCCGACCACCTCCATATCCGGCTGCGAACCAATGACCATGGCAAAACCGGCACGCACCAGCTTCTGGTCGTCCGCAATAATCACGCGAATGCTTCTGCTCTCGTTCATGCTCTCCACTGTATCCGTTTCCTATCGGAGCGCCGCTCCATAAACACCCTGATTGTTCCCTGAGTTCTTATTGGGCAAGTCTCTCACCGGGGTAACGTTCCCGCGTGTTGCATCTGACTATCCAACGAAGCCGCCGGTCGCAACTGCATATCCGGCTGCACACCCTCATGGGCCTCGTCGCTGAACCCGGTTTCACGCAACACTCTCAACAGCTGACGCATATGAGCCAATGCGGCGCGCCCCCGAGCGCCAATCGCGGCAAAAGCCGCTTCAATCTGCATACTATCAGGCGCAGGTTCGGCGTTGAGCATCACCAGTCCCTCATCAGCCTGCGCGATCACCGATTCCAGCGTGGTCAGTACTTCGGTTTGCATCGCCGCACTAATACGGTTGCGCTCTAAGTTGGCCGCCAGCACCTTTTGCCGCTCCTGCTCGGCTCGCAGCGCCTCCTCGCGTTGCAACAGCACCAGAGCGTTTGCGCCACGCGAACGGCTCCATCGAGCCATCGCAATGCAGGCAAAACCGACCAACATGATTCCCGCGCCCGGCAGCAAGCCGGACAAAACCAGCCTCCATTTTGAGAGCGTGGAACTACCATCGGGCAAAAACAGATGGAACAGCTGACTGTATCCATTCCACCCAGCCATCACCTTGATGCCCGCAAGCCACGAATCGGCTGCCAGCGCCACGCTCACCCAGCGCCAAGCGGACTCTCGTCCATACAATACCGCCGAATACACGGATACCATCGCAAACATATTGATGGCCAAGATCGATGGCAAGAACAACAGTTGCACAGCAGACAGCACCGCCATCGCCAGCGCGCTGCCCTCTGGGAAGCGGCGGCGGAACGCCAAAGGCGAGAGCATAATAATCGTCAGCGTTATAGTCGGCACGCGGTTCGGCGAATACGGGGCATTGCCGATCATCTGCAAATCGCCATACGTGGCGGAATCAAATAGCGCAATCAGCACGATAGTGGCGATAACGTCCATCAGAAGATAGTGCCGCTCGGTCCACTGCGCAAATCGACCCACCCAGTTCGACTCACGCGTATCTCCTTGGTCGAGTACTTTGGGGCGCGCCCGATCCATCAATCCTCGTATACGCGAGATAACGGTTAGCACCGGATCCTCCGTATCGGTGCCAGACTGTGGGGCGGCAGGGGAGAGCGGAATCGTAGCCGCCACAATAAAGCCACCATTCGGCCCTGGGCCGGCCTGCACGCTGCCACCCAACGACTCAATGCGTTCATGCATACCAACCAATCCGTATCCGGGCTTATGACCGTCTGCTGCAGACGCCGCGCCACGGCCGTTATCGGATACGGTAATCGACAGCACATCGTTTGACCAGATTTCATCGATGGTGGCTTTAGCGCCCTCGCCCGCATGTTTGCGCGTATTGGTCAGCGCTTCCTGCACAAGACGGAACACGGCGGTTTCCGCGTCGGCGGACAGCCGGTCAGGTTGCGCTTTGCCGGTCATATGCCGGGACACCACCAGATGACCGTCAAACAGCGAATCGATGTCGGCATATCCGGTACTGCCACTCGCACCGAACACATTGAACAGACGCTGCATATCATGCTGCGCGCGTTCGGCCTCATGCCGAATCGTACCCATCGTGTGCCTGGCGACGGCAAGATCATGCGCACCCGCATACCGGCCGCCATCCGACTGCACAATAATCGTGGAGAGCGTATGTGCCACCACGTCATGCATATCACGGGCGATGCGTGCGCGTTCGGCCAACGCCGCGATGCGCGTCTCCTCGGCCTCTTTCGCCACAATGGAGGCGTTGCGCTCGCGCATGGCCGCCAGCGTGGCGTTGCGCGCTCGCTGCCACAAGGCCATGATGATGACGCTCAGCACGCTCGATTCGATGAACGCCGCCTCCATGCCGAAGTCAGCGAGCATCTTGGCCCCGCAGTTGACGGCGCCGCTTGCCCCCACGACGCCGGTGACCGCCGGGCATGCGGGCATCGTGATGGCATCGGCCAGCCAGCCGTCGCGGATGACGCGCGAACCGGAGGAAGGTCCGGCGAACAGCGGACCCACGTTGAAAGACACCGACCAGACCGTCGCCGCGACCAGTCCCATGACGAACGCCGTGACAATGAACCGCCAGGAATGTCGGGGATTGCCGTACAGAATCACCGAATACACCATGATCAGGGCGTAGAAATCGAAATACGTGATCGCCGGGCCGAACACAAGATGCGTGATGGTCAGCGCCACGAACAGCCAGGCCGCCGGCTCCGGGCGATACCTGCGCAGCATCAGCGGCACGAAGACCGGCAGCGACCACAGCGTCATCGATGCCTGAGTTGCGGGAAACAATATGCCGGCCGTCGAATCAGGGCTGGTGACGCCGTTGAACGGCACGCAGCCGGCGATCAGCGCTGCGGCGAGCAACGTGTCCCATAGCAGTGTGCGGGTCGACTCCCGTGCGCACCATGCCCTCACGCGCGCCATAATCTCCATAACGCACAAGGCTAGCGTGTCCGGCGACGAACCGGTATCACTCTTCAGGAGGATTTATGGACTAGAGTCTTGAACCATGACAATGCTGAGCAAATACTATGTGCCCGGACTGGCCATAGAGGACCATTCCATCGATGTTCCGCTCGACTGGACCGGCCACGAGCCCGGGCGGGCGTTCGACGGGGAAACCATCAAACTGTTCTATCGCGTGGTCACCACGCCCGAACACGTGCATGACGACCTGCCCCTGCTGATCTTCCTGCAAGGCGGTCCCGGCGGTGCCGGCCCTCGCCTCAACAGCCCGACTTCTGATGGCTGGATTGAGGAGGCAACCAAGCATTTCCGCGTGATTCTGCCCGATCAGCGCGGCACCGGCCGCTCCTCGCGTGTGGACACGCACGCCATGGCCCGCATCGCCGCCGCGCACGACGATGATGCCGCGGCCGGCGCACGAGCCCAAGCCGACTATCTGAAGAAGTTCCTTGCCGATTCCATCGTGCGTGACTTCGAACATCTGCGCCTGACCGAATTCGGTGGCCGCAAGTGGGTGACGATGGGCCAAAGCTACGGCGGCTTCCTGACCCTGACCACACTGTCCCTGTTCCCGGCCGGCGTAATCGCCAGCTTCACCACCGGCGGCATCCCGCACGTGCCGGCCGACGCCGCTGAAGTGTACGAGCATACCTTCCCGCGCATGGTGCGCAAGACGACTCAGTTCTACGAGCGCTACCCACAGGACAAGGAGCGCGTGGCCGCCATCGCCGACAAGCTGCCGACTACTGCGGAAGTCGCCGAATTCATTGGCAAACTCACCGATTCGGTACTGAATCCGATGGCTGGTACCGATGTGGAGCATCGACTTGGCGTGATCGCCGGCATGGCCGCCCACGGCTTCCCGCTGATGCCGAACGGCGACCCGCTCACCGTCGAACGCTTCCAGTGCTTGGGATCCGACTTTGGCATGAAGCCGAGCTTCGAGCGTGTCCATTGGATTCTTGACGACGCCTTCCTTGATGGCGATGGTTCCGCTTCTGCCGACTCGCCGTTGTCTGACGAATTTTTGACCAAGGTGATGAACGCCACTTCGTCGCGCCCGCTGTACTGGCCGCTGCAGGAGTTCATCTACGCCAACGGTGAGATGGAACAGCCGATTCGCTGGGCCGCCCAGCGCGTGCGCGATGGCAAGCCCGAATTCGGTGCTGATGAACGCCCGCTCAACTTCACCGGCGAGGCCATGTTCCCGTGGATGTTCGAACAGGAGTCTGCGTTACGCCCGTTCAGGCCGGCCATGGACCTGCTCATGGAAGACACGCACTTCGGCGTGATCTATGACGAAGAACAGCTGGCCCGCAATGAGGTGCCGCTGCAGGCCGCCGTTTACTTCGACGACATGTATGTCGATTCCGGTATGCAGCTCGACACCTTGAGCCGCGTGGGTAACAGCCACTACTGGACCACCAACGAATTCGAGCATGACGGTCTGCACGGCTCGCTCGTCTTCAAGCACCTCTACACCGAAGCCCTCAACCGAGGCGACCTCGAAGAACTGTTCTGACTCAAGGAAGCAAGCTCCCTCTGATGAGGGAGCTCTGTATACATGCACGAAAGGAAAACGTATGACTCAGAACCTCACCATCGGTTTTATCGGATATGGCAACATGGCCCAGGCCATCGCCCAGGGCTTCGTTGACGCGGGCGTGGTCACCGGCGGCCAGATGGTCGCTTGTGCTGCCCACTACGACAAGCTTGAGAAGACCACCGCCGAACTTGGCGTGCGCCCGCTGCACAATGCGCTGGAAGTGGTGACGGCCGCTGACGTGGTCATCATCGCCATCAAGCCCTACCAGATTGCCGCCGTTGTCAAGCCGCTGGCCGACGAACTTGCTAAGCCGGGCAAGATCGTCGTCTCCATCGCCGCCGGCTGGAATCTCAAGAAGTACCAGGACCTGTTCGCCACCGAAGACGGCGAATCCGTTGACTCTTCGGACATCCATATCCAGTGCACCATTCCGAACACTCCGATGGCTGTGGGCAAGGGCGTGCTCGTCACCGAATCCGTCAACACCCTGACCGACGACGAAACCGAAACCTTCGAGCAGCTGTTCGGGCCGATCAGCCTCATCGAGCGCGTGGACACCGCGCATATGAACATCGCCATGGTGGTGGCCGGCTGCGCGCCCGCCTTCACTGACATGTACATCGAGGCCTTGGGCGACGCCGGCGTGCAGTACGGTCTGCAGCGAGCCACCGCCTACCGGCTCGCCGCCAAGATGGTCGAAGGTGTCGGCGCGCTCTACATGGCCACCGAAACCCATCCCGGGGCCATGAAGGACGCCGTGTGCTCGCCCGGCGGCACCACCATCAAGGGCGTCGCCCAGCTCGAAAAGGACGGTTTCCGCGGCTCGGTCATCGACGCCGTCGATGCCATCGTCGGCTGACTGCCAATCAGAGTTCGCGTATATTCGCATATCACAGTCAAAGCCTTCGAGCCGTATGCTCGGAGGCCTTTGCATATGGCCGGTTCACCACATGCAGGTTCAAGGTGTCCAGCTTCTCCCTAGACTTGGAATCATGTCTCTTACTATCGGAATCGTCGGACTGCCCAACGTCGGCAAGTCCACCATGTTCAACGCACTGACCCGCAACAACGTGCTGGCCGAAAACTACCCGTTCGCCACCATCGAGCCGAACACCGGTATCGTGCCGCTTCCGGATGATCGTCTGCCTGTGCTGGCCAAGCTGGTCAACACGGAGAAGATCGTGCCGGCCACGGTGACCTTCGTGGACATCGCCGGCATCGTCAAGGGCGCCTCCGAAGGCGAAGGCTTGGGCAACAAGTTCCTGGCCAACATCCGCGAGGCGGACGCGATCTGCGAGGTCGTGCGCGCCTTCGAGGACGACGACATCGTCCACGTCAACGGCAAGGTGGATCCGGCCGACGACATCGACACCATCAACACTGAGCTGATCCTCGCCGACCTGCAGACCATCGAAAACGCGCTGCCCAAGCTGGAGAAGGATCTGCGCGGCAAGAAGATCGAGCCGGCCTACATGGACGCAGTCAAGCAGGCAAAGACCATCCTTGAAGCCGGCGAGACGCTCGACAAGGCCGCACGCGAAGGCCGCTTCGACAAGGATTCCGTCTACGACCTGCATCTGATGACCGCCAAGCCGTTCATCTACGTGTTCAACGTGGACGACAACGAGCTGGCCAACAAGGACCTGCAGGCTAAGCTCGCCGCATCCGTGGCTCCGGCTCCGGCCGTGTTCCTCAACGCTCAGTTCGAGGCAGACCTGACCGAGCTCGACGAGGCGGATGCCCGCGAAATGCTGGCCGACGCTGGCTTGAGCGAGTCCGGTCTCGACCAGCTGGCCCGCGTGGGCTTCGACATCCTCGGCCTGCAGACCTTCCTGACCGCAGGCGTCAAGGAAGTGCGCGCCTGGCAGATCCACAAGGGTTGGACCGCCCCGCAGGCCGCCGGCGTGATTCACACCGACTTCGAAAAGGGCTTCATCAAGGCCGACATCGTCTCCTACGACGATTTCGTGGCCGCCGACGGCTCCATGGCCAAGATCAAGGAGGAAGGCAAGCTCCGTCAGGAGGGCCGCGACTACGTCATGGCCGACGGAGATATTGTGGAGTTCAAGTTCAATGTGTCCAAGTAGGGTGTGAACACCCCAGAAAACGGCGTGATTCCAACGTTTTCGAGTTTTCGGAACTGTGGAATTGCGCCGTTTTTCGATTATTGAAGAATGGCCGATTATGCCCCGTATCTGGCCGTTTGTGGCCCGGATAGTGTGCCAATAGAGTGCCCTTTTTGAGGGCGCTTGTAGCGGATGCTCGAAGGCGCTCCCGACAAGGGAGGAACATCATGGCGACGAACGGCAGACGACGCACGAAGGGTGCGGGAAGCATCATCCACCGCAAGGATGGCTCGTGGGAGTTCCGGCGTGAGGTCGGCCGCGACCCCGCCACGGGCAAACGACGCTATGTGTATTTCGTCAAGTCGGTGTTTCGTGTTTAGTCATGTATTTTTTTCGGGTTTAG
>OAUX01000748.1_pt1 | contig 12081 bp, 9 predicted proteins | sample 1501311 | NCBI WGS metagenome assembly OAUX01 (sample SAMEA2580066, study PRJEB22360) | human gut metagenome | reverse complement strand
AGCTTAGTCGTCAATGTAAGAATAATGAGTAAGTTACGATGAAAAGAATGTTAATTAACGCGACTCAGCAGGAAGAGTTGCGTGTCGCCCTTGTAGATGGGCAACGTCTGTACGATCTGGATATCGAAAGTCCTGGACACGAACAGAAAAAAGCCAACATCTATAAAGGCAAAATTACCCGTATTGAACCGAGTCTGGAAGCTGCTTTTGTTGATTACGGCGCTGAACGTCACGGTTTCCTCCCGTTAAAAGAAATTGCCCGCGAATACTTTCCCGCTAACTACAACTCCCATGGTCGTCCCAACATTAAAGACGTGTTGCGTGAAGGTCAGGAAGTCATCGTTCAGATCGATAAAGAAGAACGCGGCAACAAAGGCGCTGCGCTGACTACCTTTATCAGCCTGGCGGGTAGTTATCTGGTTCTGATGCCGAACAACCCGCGCGCGGGCGGCATCTCCCGTCGCATTGAAGGCGACGACCGTACCGAATTAAAAGAAGCGCTGGCGAGCCTGGAACTGCCTGATGGCATGGGGCTTATCGTGCGTACCGCAGGGGTAGGCAAATCCGCCGAAGCGCTGCAGTGGGACCTGAGCTTCCGCCTGAAGCACTGGGAAGCGATTCAAAAAGCCGCTGACAGCCGCCCTGCTCCGTTCCTGATCCATCAGGAAAGCAACGTTATCGTGCGTGCCTTCCGCGACTATCTGCGCCAGGACATCGGCGAAATCCTCATCGACAACCCAAAAGTCATGGAGATGGCGCGTCAGCACATCGCCGCGCTGGGTCGTCCGGATTTCAGCAGCAAAATCAAACTGTACACCGGCGAAATCCCGCTGTTCAGCCACTATCAGATCGAGTCTCAGATTGAGTCCGCGTTCCAACGCGAAGTGCGTCTGCCGTCCGGCGGCTCAATCGTTATCGACAGCACTGAAGCACTGACCGCTATCGATATCAACTCCGCACGCGCAACCCGCGGCGGCGACATCGAAGAAACAGCGTTCAACACCAACCTTGAAGCAGCCGATGAAATTGCACGTCAGCTGCGTCTGCGCGACCTCGGCGGTCTGATTGTAATCGACTTCATTGATATGACGCCGGTTCGTCACCAGCGCGCGGTTGAAAACCGTCTGCGCGAGGCCGTACGCCAGGACAGAGCGCGTATTCAGATCAGCCATATTTCTCGCTTCGGTCTGCTGGAAATGTCCCGTCAGCGTCTAAGCCCGTCACTGGGTGAATCCAGCCATCACGTGTGCCCGCGCTGCTCCGGTACTGGTACCGTACGTGATAACGAATCACTGTCGCTGTCTATTCTGCGTCTGATCGAAGAAGAAGCACTGAAAGAAAATACGCAGGAAGTACACGCTATTGTTCCTGTGCCGATCGCTTCCTACCTGCTCAACGAAAAGCGTACCGCGGTAAATGCAATCGAGACGCGTCAGAATGGCGTGCGCTGTGTGATCGTGCCAAACGATCAGATGGAAACCCCGCACTATTCTGTGCTGCGCGTACGTAAAGGGGAAGAAACGCCGACCCTGAGCTATCTACTGCCGAAACTGCATGAAGAAGCAATGGCATTGCCGACGGAAGAAGAGTACGTCGAGCGTAAACAGCCTGAGCAACCGGCGCTGGCCACCTTCGCCATGCCAGACGTTCCGCCAGCCCCTGCTCTGCAGGAACCTGCCGCGAAAGCCGCCGCGCCTAAAGCAGCGGCAGCGACCGCAGCCGTTGCCGCACAGCCCGGTTTGATTAGCCGTTTCTTTGGCGCACTGAAGTCCATCTTCGGTGGTAGTGAAGAAGTGAAACCGGTTGAACAACCTGCACCGAAAGCTGAAGAGAAAACCGAACGCCAGCAGGATCGTCGTAAACCGCGTCAGAACAATCGTCGCGACCGTAACGATCGTCGTGATAACCGTGATAATCGCGGTGACCGTGACAACCGTAACGAACGTTCAGAAAACGGCGAAAACCGTGAAGATAACCGCCGTAACCGTCGTCAGTCACAGCAGCAAAATGCGGAAGCTCGCGATAACCGCCAGCAAACTACTGACGTTGCAGACAAAGCGAAATCTGGCGATGAGCAGCAGGCTCCGCGTCGCGAACGCAACCGCCGTCGTAACGATGACAAGCGTCAGGCTCAGCAGGAAGTTAAAGAGCTGAACCAGGCTGAACAACCTGTGCAGGATGCCGAGCAGGAAGAGCGCGTACGTCAGCCTCAGACTCGCCGTAAACAGCGTCAGTTGACTCAGAAAGTGCGTTTCACTGACAGCCCGGCGGTTGAAACCGAAGTGGCAACTGCCGCAGTAGTCGCTGAAACCGCTGCCGCTCAGCCAACAGAACAGCCTGCACCAGCACAACGCACCGAACTGGCGAAAGTTGATCTGCCAGCCGTCGTTGCGACTGAGCAGGAAGACAACAGCGACGCGCGTGACTCCAATGGTATGCCGCGTCGTTCCCGTCGCTCCCCTCGCCATCTGCGCGTCAGTGGACAGCGTCGTCGTCGTTACCGTGACGAGCGTTATCCGGTTCAGTCACCAATGCCGTTAACGGTCGCCTGTGCATCTCCTGAATTAGCGTCCGGTAAAGTTTGGATCCGCTACCCTGTCGCACGTCCTCAGGATCAGCAGGTTGAAGAACAGCGCGAACAAGAAATGGTCCAGCAACAAGCCGCACCTGTCGCCGTAGAGCCTCAGGTTGCTGCAGCTGCCGTGGAACACATTGTGGATGCCCCTGCGCCAGTTGAAGCCGTGCAGCCAGAGATTGTCGTAGCTGAGCCTCAGGCCGCCGTTGTTGAAACCACACAGGTTGAAACCACGCATCCGGAAGTCATTGCGACCCCGGTCGAGGAACAACCGCAAATTATCGCTGCATCTGATGCGCCCGTTGCAGAAGAAATCGCCGCTGAAGCCGAACCTGTGGCTGACGTTGTGACTGCGCCGGTTGTTGAAGAGCCTGCAGAGGTTGTTATTTCCCAGCCAGAAGTGGTTGAAGAGATTGCCGAAGTTGTGGAAACAGCGCCAGTTGATGAAGAGATTGCTGCGCCGCAGGAAGTTGTTACAGCGCCAATTGTAGAAGCGACTGTCGTTAAGCCTGAAGTTGTCGCAGCCAGTGTTGATGCTGAACACCTTCACAGCCATGCGACCGCACCGATGACCCGCGCCCCGGCACCGGAATATGTGCCAGAAGCGCCGCGTCATAGCGACTGGCAGCGTCCGGCATTCGCCTTTGAAGGCAAAGGTGCCGCAGGTGGACACAGTGCAACGCATCAAGCGACTGCGCCAGCAACACGTCCTCAGCCTGTCGAGTAAGCAATAATAATATCAAAGCCGGCCTTCGGGTCGGCTTTTTTATATCTGATCTACGCCTTTCATCCCCGTCAGCTGCGGCATAACATCCTTCATTAAGTCCAGAAACTTGCGTAAGCGAATCGGATAGTAACGCGCCCACGGATAAACCAAATGTACAGGCAACGGCGCCGCATGCCACTCAGGTAGCAACGCAACCAGACGTCCGTTGGCAATATCCTCCGCCACCATCCAACTTGAAACAATAGTCACTCCCAACCCCGCCAGCGCGGCATTCCTTGCGACATAAATACTGTCGGTACTTAATCTGGGTGAAATATTCAACGTGACTGGCTCATTACGCAATTGGTGCAACAACGAAACGCTATGTTGATAAAACGTATTCACGGCAATCCAGGGCAGCGCTGATAACTGCTCAGGATGAGAAAGCTCGCCGTATTGTTCCAGCAGCCCAGGGCTCGCCACCATACTACGGGGAACTTCAGCCAGTAAAACGGCAACCGTGGCCGGATCCACCTCCGCACCAACCCTGATAGCGCAGTCAATATTATCGCTCAGAAAATCAACGGTTTTATCGTTGAGCATCCACTCTACTGCTACATGGGGATAGCGCGAAAGAAACTGCAAAAGCGGCTCAAGCAGTTGTTGTTGCCCGAACGCATGCGGTGCACGGACTCGCAACGTCCCCACCGGTTCATCTTCTGTGACATTAAGTCCATCTTCCAGCGCCAGCCAGGCATCAATAATCTTCTTGGCATGCTGGTAGCCTCTTTCGCCGTCGTCGGTCAATTTCATCGCATGCGTGGTACGCATGATCAGTTTCACACCCAGCAGAGTTTCCAGGGATTGTAACCGTCGGCTTACGGTCGCTTGCGTTGTCCCCATCTGTTTTGCCGCTGCCGAAAGCGATCCTGCTTCGACAATACGTACAAACGTACGCATCAGCTCCACCCTGTCTATACGCTCATTTTTTATCATTTTCAGTTTCATCATACGTCTGACGTATAACTGTTTTACCACTGCGCTCGCTACCACGCCACTCGCTGAAGGATAAAAATAGCCGCACATCCTGTGATTGAGGAATCATCTGTGAACACATTTACCGCACTTTCCCGTTGGGTCACTTTCGTTCTGGCAGTAGGTGCCGGATTCAGTGTCGCTGCTATCTACTATGCTCAACCCCTTCTGCCTTTAATGGGTCAGGATCTGAACTTAAGTATTACCGGCATGGGGTTGGTCCCGACGCTGACCCAGGCGGGATACGCGCTGGGTATTTTGTTTTTATTGCCATTGGGCGATCGTTATGACCGCAGGACATTAATCCTGCTGAAAAGTATCTCTCTTGCTGTGCTGCTTCTGGCATGCAGCTTTACCGGGCAGTTGCATTCACTGTTAATAGTGAGTCTGTTGATGGGCATGGCGGCAACCATGGCACAAGATATTGTGCCTGCGGCGGCAATACTGGCGCCCGAAGGCAAACAGGGAAAAACGGTGGGCACCGTAATGACGGGCCTTCTGCTGGGAATTTTACTCTCACGTACCGTCAGTGGGCTGGTCGGTGAGGCGTTTGGCTGGCGTGAGATGTACCAACTTGCTGCCGTCAGTATTGCCGTAATTACCGCGATTATGTGGAAAGCACTGCCTCGTTTTACGGTCCATTCCACGTTGAGCTATCCATCATTAATGCTCTCGATGGTGCAACTTTGGCAACGATATTCCACCTTGCGCCGCGCAGCACTGGCACAAGGCTTTCTGTCCATTGCTTTTAGCGCCTTCTGGTCTACGCTGGCGGTGATGTTATCTGAGCATTACCACCTGGGTAGCGCTATAGCGGGTGCTTTTGGTATCGCGGGAGCAGCCGGAGCGCTTGCTGCACCGATGGCGGGCCATCTTGCCGATAAAGTGGGTGCAGCAAAAGTGACGCAATTGGGTGCTTTGCTGGTAACGGTATCTTTCGCACTGATGTTTTTGTTACCCGCCCTGCCCGTTCAGGGGCAGTGGCTGCTTATCGCCCTTTCGGCGGTAGGTTTTGATCTCGGATTGCAATCCAGCCTGGTTGCCCACCAAAACCTGGTCTATAGCCTGGAGCCTCAGGCACGAGGACGATTGAACGCTCTGCTGTTTACGATGGTGTTTATCGGTATGGCGCTGGGTTCCGTTCTCGGGAGTCAGGTCTATGCGCTTGCCAACTGGGAAGGAGTGGTGACGCTGGCAACATTCAGCAGTGCGATCGCGTTGGTCATAAGACTGACGGGGAACCCGTCGCTTAGTAAGCCGTCGGTTGCCTAAAAAAATGCCCGCTCCGGGGTGTTAAAGGAGCGGGCAGACAAACATACCCAGTTTCATGATATGTTCAAAATGGATCGTTACCGGTTAAGCTGGAACAGCGACATTCCCTGCATATCAGTAAACGTTTTATACGATGCCTGTAGTGCGGCTTGTTGCATCACGTAAGACGAAATCGCGGCGTTCCAGTCGACATCCACCAGATTACTCATCTGCTGAGTTTGCCCCAATGCACGATCGGCGCCCAGTGAATCCAGCGAGCTCAATTCGCTAAGCTGCGTGCCTAATTCTGCACGCACGGACAGCACATTATTCAGCGAGTTTTTAAGACCTCGGCTGGTTTTATCGATGGCTGCAGTGGCAGTAGCTTTTGCCGCATCATTGCCCTCAACCGGTGTCTTAAGCGCATCAATAGCAGTATCCAACATTTTGAACACATTCTTTTCCTGGGTACCGCCGCCTGGCTCCGGCACAGCGTTGCTGGTCAGACTGGCGAAGACTTTATCACCGGTATGACCAATCACCATGGTCCGGGAGGCATCAACCTGCTGGGTGACGTTTGTCGTACCGCCGCTGTAAGCGCCATCAGCCTGGGCAAACGGTGCAGATTCTGTTTTATATCCGCCAAAAATGTAGCGCCCATTACCGTCGGTGCTGTTCGCCAGGTTCATCAGTTGATCGCGGATCCCCTGCAGGTCGGTGGCCAACGATGCACGGTCATCATCACTTAACGTACCGTTTCCCGCACTAACGATTTTTTCCTGCGCGGTCTGGATCGCCGTCGTCACCTGATTCAGCACGTTCTCTTCCAGCGATACTTTTTGCGTCGCGAATGAGCGCGCCAGTGTGTATTGGCTGTTCTGCGCCTGAGCCTGCGAAAGTACTACGGCCTGCGAGGCGGCAATCGGATCGTCAGATGGATTGATCACGCGTTTACCCGTCGACATCTGCTCGCCGAACTTCATCCATTCAGCCTGAGAGTTAGTGATGCCGCGCATATTCTGCTGGTACATCATCTGGGTGCTAATACGCATAGTCTCCCTCTCCCTTAGCGAATATTGATCAGTGCATCAAACAGCGCATTCGCAGTTTGCAGAACTTGCGCATTAGCCAGGTAATATTGTTGATAACGCTGCAAATTTCCGTACTCTTCATCGAGGTTAACCCCGGAAATAGACTGCTGCTGCTTATAAAGCTGCGTTACCACGTTGTTCTGAGTGGTGGCGCTGGTTTTCAGCGTCGCCGTTTTGTTCCCGACATCGCTCACCAGCGTAGCGTAGGCATCATTAAACGTTTTATCACCGACGGTAGACTTGGTTTGCAGATCCAGCAGCTTTTGACCGTTACGGTTATCGCTTTTGCCTTTATCAACATTCGGATCAAGATCGTTTTTGGATACTTCTGCCATGGCGATTTTCGACTCATCGGTCACCGCCACTTTCATATTGATAATGGCGTCACCCACGGGTTTCACCGTAAAGCTGTCATTTGCCAGCGCACCATTTTTGACAGTGATTTCCAGCCCATCAAACGACATTTTTCCGCCAGTGACGGTCGGCTTAAAGCTGGTATTGTCAGCCAGACGGGTTACCTGCCAGTCAGTACCATCAAACGTAATTTTATAGTCTGTGGCTTGCACCGACGAACTATCCGTTATTTTAACATCAAGCGCACCGGTCCCTTTATTCGTCGTATTGCTAAGGACTGCCGGGCCACCAATATCGAAAAAGTTTTTGCCCGGGTCGCCGTTGGCATCAAAACCTTCTTTGTGCTGCGTGTTAAACGCATCAGCAAAAGCGAGGGCCAACTGACCAAGGGTATTACGCGTTTGGTCGAGTTCCTGCGAACGGAACGTCAACAGCCCGCCCAGCGAACCGGTCGTGATCAGCTTTTCCGGGATGGCAACTTCTCCGGCCACGCCGTCAACATAAGCGACAGTCGTGCGAGAGGGATCGTCGCTGGAAGGGACTGCCGCCAGTTGGCGAGCGTTGCTGCCCTGCACCAGCGAATAGCCATTCGCCATGGTCACGTTGTAAGTCCCGCCGTCCTGCACGCTGACTTCCACGCCGACAATTTGGTTCAGTTCACTCACCAACTGGTCGCGCTGGTCGAGTAAATCGTTCGGCGATGCCCCCGCGCCGACGCCCGTCATGCGGGAAATCTGGTCGTTAAGGTTGGCAATCTGTTTCGAGTAATTGTTGATCTGGTCAACGCTGGCCTTAATCGCCGTGTTTACCTGCTTGTCCTGATCCCGCAGATATTGGTCGGTTGTTCTGAACTGGTTGACTAAACCTTCCGCTTTGCCGATCAGCGCCTGGCGCGCCGCCGGATCTTCAGCGTTACTGACCAGCGTCTGCAGGCTGGTAAAAAAACCCTGCATTGAGGTCGAAATAGAGCTGGTTTTGCTGGAGAGCAAATTATCGATTTTTGACATTTGCTCATAGCGCGTCGTCAGACCGCTGCTCTGGTTCTGCGCTGCCCGCAACTGGTTAGTGATAAAGGAGTCATATTCACGTTGTACACCAGAAACATAGACGCCATTGCCTACCCAGCCCCCCGCACCCAGCGTGCTGTTCGCTTGCGCCATAATTGTTGTTTGTCGGGTATATCCGGCAACGTTATAGCTGGAGATGTTATTACTGGCAGTATTCAACGCGGCCTGCGCTGCGCTGAGTCCACTCATCGCGTTATTAATCAAGCTGGACATGGAGGTTCCTTGTAATCCTTCAATACTCGTTATTATCGGCAGCAGGTCGGTAGACTTGAGCTATTTAAAAGAGATTATCGAGATTCGTGCTGTAGGTTTTACTCACCTTTTCGCTCATCGATTTCAACTGCTGGATCATGCTGGTTAATTTACGTGCATAGTTAGGGTCTGTGGCGTAACCCGCATTTTGCAATGCCTGCGCCCCCTGTTCGGCGGTCGCGGCAGCGGTCACCGCCGCATAGCGCGGGTTACGGGATATCAGACCGACATAATCCGACAACGCCTCAAGGTAAGAGCTATAGACACGGAATCTGGCTTTCACCTTTTTCGCCTCACCGTTCTCATATTCAGTGGTGGTGATTTCAGTGGTTGGACCTTTCCAGCTTCCCGAAGCCTTCACGCCAAAAATGTTGAAACTCGGTTCGCCATTCTCGCGACGAATTTGTCGCTGCCCCCATCCGGACTCCAGCGCCGCCTGCGCCAAAATCAGATGATGCGGGACCCCGCTCTGCTGACTGGCCAGCTTAGCCGGCAGTGACAGCTGGGCGAGGAAGTCTTTGCTGTCACCTGACAGCAGCTGATCATTACTTTCTGTCGCCCGGGGGATGGCTTTGCGGACCAGTTGCGTCAGTGCCTGATTTTGATAGCTGGTCACCGTTTCCAGTGAAAACTTCATCGGCACCTGCGGCGCGTCATCCGCAGGTTGCGCTTGCCCTTCAGTCATCTGCTTGACCATCATTTCAGCCAGCCCCAGACCTTTGCCTGCGGTCATCTGCTGCGCAATTTGTTGGTCATACATGCTGGTATACAAGCGCGTTGAATCGCTGCTAAACACGCCATCTTTCGGTAACGCTTCACGCATGCTTTTCAACATCATTTGCACGAACATCCCTTCAACCTGACGGGCGACCGGGCGGATATTCGCCGCCGGGTCCTGACCCGCTTTCGCTTTCAGTTCGTTCAGAGATTGCGCATCCCAGGCGGCACTGGTCAGCAGTTTGCTGTCACCAATCATTAGATGATTTCCAGTTTGGCGCGTAAGCAACCCGCGCTCTGCATCGATTGCAGAATGGACATCAGATCCATCGGCGTTGCTCCCAGCGCATTCAGCGCACGCACAACATTGTTCAGGTTGGCGCTGGAACGCACGCTTTGCAGCGAACCACCGCTTTGGCGCAGGTCAATCTGGGTTTGTGGCGTCACTACGGTTTGTCCACCGCCAAACGGTGTGTCCGGCTGGCTGACGTTCGCCTGGCGGTTCACCGTGATCGACAAGTTGCCTTGTGCCACGGCACAGCTATCCAGCGTTACTTCGCGGTTCATGACGACAGATCCGGTGCGCGAGTTGATAATCACTTTAGCGTCCTGCGGCGTGACGTTCACCTCCATATTCTGGATATCAGCAAGGAAACGCACCTGCGAGCTGTTGCCGCTTGGCACGCGCACCTGAATAGTGCGGGCATCCAACGCCGTTGCGCTGCCAAAACCACGCGAGCGGTTAATAGTGTCGGTAATTTGCTGCGCCATCGTGAAATCTTCATTATTCAGTTGCAGATTAATGGTGTTACCGCCGCCGAACTGGCTGGGTAATTCACGTTCGATGGTCGCGCCGTTGGTAATGCGTCCGCCATTGAGCTGGTTTACCTGCACGCTGCTGCCACCCGCAGCTGCGCCCGCACCGCCAACCAGAATATTCCCCTGCGCCAACGCATATACCTGGCTATCGACCCCTTTCAGCGGGGTCATCAGCAGCGTTCCGCCGCGCAGGCTTTTAGCGTTACCCATGGAAGAGACTACAACGTCAATAGTTTGCCCCTGACGACCAAAGGCCGGGAACTGCGCGGTGACCATTACCGCTGCCACGTTTTTCAACTGCATATTGGTGCCGGTGGGCACGGTGATCCCCAACTGCGACAGCATGTTGTTGAGCGTTTGCGTGGTAAACGGCGTCTGGGTGGTCTGGTCGCCTGTACCATCCAGACCGACCACTAGCCCATAACCAATCAGCGAGTTTTCCCGCACGCCTTGCACGCTGGTCAGGTCACGAATACGGTCGGCATGCGCGAAGGCGGTTACCAGCACCAGTGCCATTCCAACAAAAAATTTAAACACGGGGTACCTCGCTTACATCGGCGACAAGTTAAGGAAGAAACGCTGCAACCAGCCCATATTTTGCGCTTCATTGATGTAGCCGTTGCCGACGTACTCAATACGCGCGTCCGCAACCTGGGTTGACGGTACGGAGTTGCTGCCACTGATGGTGCGCGGGTTAACGACCCCGGAGAAGCGAATGAATTCAGTGCCCTGATTTATGGCGATCTGTTTTTCACCCACGACATGTAAGTTGCCATTCACCAGTACCTGATCGACCGTTACGGTCAGCGTACCGCTGAAGGTATTTCTGGCGTTCGCGCCGCCTTTACCGTTAAAGGAGTTACCGCCTGAGGCTTCTACGTCGGCACGTTCGTTACCGAACAGACCTTGCAGATAGCGCGGTACGGTATCAAAGCCAAAGTTTGTCTTGCCGTCGCGGCTGGCATTCGCCGAAGAGCTTTTGCTCGCGCTGACGTTTTCCTGCAATACGATGGTCAGCGTATCGCCAATATTGCGTGGACGACGGTCTTCAAAGAGTGGCTGATAACCATAGTTAATCGGTTGTGCCGACTGGAAGATTGAGCCATTCGCCACCGGCGTTGGACCTGGAACGGGCTGGGCAGTCGTCGCACCCTGCACGAGGGGCGTGGCCGGGATCCAGGCACATCCTGTTAGTGAAACCACCAGCAGGGCTAAAATAGGGTATGGGTGAAGCGCGTATTTTCGCATTGCGGTCATCTTCAAAATCAGTGTGCCGGTGAGGTTTTCACCCCACCGGACTCCACTTTAGAGTTGCGTCAGTTTTTGCAGCATCTGATCGGTGGTCGATACCGCTTTACTGTTGATTTCGTAAGCGCGCTGAACCTGGATCATGTTTACCAGCTCTTCCGCCACGTTGACGTTAGAGGTTTCAACATAGCCCTGATACAGCAGACCCGCGCCGTTCAACCCCGGCGTGCTCTCGTTCGGCGCACCGGATGACTGCGTTTCGGTGTACAGATTCTCACCAATACTTTCCAGACCGGTATCGTTCATAAATGTTGTCAGGTTAAGCTGCCCGACCTGAACAGGCGCCGCCTGTCCCTGCTGGGTCACGCTGACAATACCGTCGCGTCCAATGGTGATACTGAGCGAGTTAGCCGGAATGGTGATGGCAGGCTGAACCTGAAAACCACCCGCCGTCACCAACTGGCCGTTCTGATCCACCTGGAAAGAACCGTCGCGGGTATAAGCGGACGTACCATCGGGCAACATGACCTGGAAAAAGCCCTGGCCTTTAATCGCCACATCTTTACTGTTGTTGGTCTGCGACAGGTTACCCTGGCTGTGTAAACGCTCGGTTGCAACCGGACGTACACCGGTACCAATCTGCAAACCAGACGGCAGCGTGGTTTGTTCAGAAGACTGTGCGCCAGGCTGACGAATCGTCTGGTACAACAGATCTTCAAACACGGCGCGTTGGCGCTTAAATCCGTTGGTGCTGACGTTTGCCAGGTTGTTGGCAATCACATCCATGTTGGTTTGCTGCGCATCCAGGCCGGTTTTGGCGATCCATAATGAACTGATCATAAAATGTCCTGTATTAACTCATCGACAGCAGTTGGTTGGCGCGGCCCGCGTTATCATCCACGCTACTGATAATTTTCATCTGCATTTCAAAGCGGCGGGCGTTGGCGATCATGTCGCTCATCGCAG
>OAUX01000734.1_pt1 | contig 12293 bp, 11 predicted proteins | sample 1501311 | NCBI WGS metagenome assembly OAUX01 (sample SAMEA2580066, study PRJEB22360) | human gut metagenome | reverse complement strand
CCTACCACCTCCCCCTACGGGTACTCCTCCTTCCCGAAGGAGGAGAATGGAGATACCACCGACTGGTTAAATTGCCACCAAATTTGAAGAAGAACAAATAATAAAAGATGTTATCGGCTTTTAACGGAGAAAAAGTTTTTGTATCTTTGTAACGTTCAAATAATCAAGCTGAAGCCGATACATATCCAAAAGAAAGGATGAAAAGGAAGAAACGATATATAGTAACATTGCTGCTTTTTATCAACATTATCATGTTGACGGCAGCCGTTATTCCTCATCATCACCACCCCAACGGAGCGATTTGCATGAAACAGGACTTGCCCGTAGAACAGCAATGTCCCAAACATCATCATCATCCGGCAAGCGACTCATGTTGCAGCAGCGAATGTATGACGCGCTTCCACTCTCCCATTCCTTCCTTCCACACAGATAGCGGACCGGACTATGTGTTCATCGCCACCCTATTCACGGACGGAATCATCGAACATCTGCTAAAACCACAAGAGAGACGGGTCAAGAACTATTACGTCTACCGAGACTCGCTGCACGGGACGAACATCCCCCGTACTACCTCTCTCCGCGCCCCTCCCTATTCTGTTTTCGCGTAAGACCAACGTGAATGCAAACTTGTTGCATCCGCGTCACCCTATCTTTGTAACGTAAAAACAGTAAATTTTAGTAGGAAAATATCATTTATGAAAAAACTTATTTTTATGGGAATCCTGGGCTTATTCGCTTTAGGAGCCTGCAATAACAAGAATACACAAGGTCATGAAGGACATGGCCATAATACCGTCACACACAACAACGATGAACACGACCATGAAGCGGAAGGTCACGACCATGAAGCGGAAGGACACACCCATGGAACAGAAGGAGAATGCAACGGCGATCATAAACATGATGCGGCCGACAATCACCAAGGCACTGCTGCCGGACACGATGAAACTGCCGAAGCCGCCCACAGCGACGAAATCATCCTCCCGAAAGCGAAAGCCGATGCTGCCGGAGTAAAAGTAAGCATTGTAGAACCCGCCCCTTTCCAACAAGTAATCAAGACCAGCGGACAGGTATTGGCTGCACAAGGCGACGAATCCGGCGCGGTAGCCTCTTAGCCACTGTGGCAGGTGTTGTCTCATTCCGCGGAAAGGTGACGGAAGGTATGAGTGTAGGCAGCGGCACTCCGCTAGTGACCATTTCCTCGCACAACATCGCAGACGGCGACCCGGTGCAACGTGCCCGCATCGCTTACGAAGTGTCGAAGAAAGAATACGAACGGATGAAAGCGCTTGTCAAAAACAAAATCGTATCCGACAAGGATTTTGCACAGGCAGAGCAAAATTACGAGAATGCCCGCATCAGCTATGAGGCGCTCGCAAAGAACCATTCGGCAATCGGACAGAACATTACCGCTCCTATCGCCGGCTACGTGAAAAGTATTCTGGTGAAAGAAGGGGATTATGTCACAATTGGCCAGCCATTGGTCAGCGTGACACAGAACCGCCGCCTGTTCCTCCGTGCCGAAGTGTCGGAAAAGTATTACCCGTATCTCCGTACAATTAATTCCGCCAATTTCCGGACACCATATAATAATAAGGTATATGAATTGGGAGCATTGAACGGCCGGCTTCTCTCGTTCGGCAAAACAGCGGGAGACAACTCTTTCTATGTCCCCGTAACTTTTGAATTTGACAACAAAGGCGACATCATAGCCGGTTCGTTCGTAGAGGTCTACCTGCTTTCCTCCCAACTGGAGAATGTCCTTTCCCTTCCCCGCACGGCACTGACCGAGGAACAGGGAATCTACTTTGTATATCTGCAACTTGACGAAGAGGGATACAAAAAGCAAGAAGTGACTTTAGGCGCCGACAACGGCAAAAATGTGCAAATCCTCACCGGAATAAAACCGGGCGACCGCGTAGTGACGGAAGGAGCTTATCAGGTTCGTCTGGCAAGCGCCAGCAACGCAATTCCCGCACACAGCCACGAACACTAAGCGGCAAGGCGCCGCAGCCGGATTGCTTTGCGGTGCATCTATCTCATTTTTTATCACTCAATTGATGAATTATCATGCTTAACAAAATTATACATTACTCCCTGCATAACAGGTTGGTCGTACTCTGCGCGGCTTTCCTCCTGCTCATCGCGGGTACCTACACTGCCATGAATACCGAAGTTGACGTCTTCCCCGACCTCAACGCCCCGACGGTGGTTATCATGACCGAAGCCAACGGTATGGCAGCCGAGGAAGGGGGACAACTCCTTACCTTTTGGTCGAGTCAGCCGTAAACGGTGCTACCGGTGTACGCCGTGTCCGTTCTTCGTCCACCAACGGCTTCTCCGTTGTCTGGGTGGAATTTGACTGGGGAACAGACATCTACCTCGCCCGCCAGATTGTCAGCGAGAAACTGGCGGTAGTCAGTGAATCCCTCCCCGTCAACGTGGGCAAGCCGACGCTGGGCCCGCAATCTTCTATCCTGGGCGAAATGCTGATTGTCGGTCTGACCGCCGACTCGACCTCCATGCTCGACCTCCGCACGATTGCGGACTGGACGATTCGCCCGCGCCTGCTGTCCACCGGAGGGGTGGCACAGGTAGCCGTGTTGGGCGGAGATATCAAAGAATACCAGATTCAACTGGACCCGGAACGGATGCGCCACTACAGCGTTTCAATGGGTGAAATAATGGCTGTCACCCAAGACATGAACTTAAACGCCAACGGTGGCGTACTTTACGAGTTCGGAAATGAATATATCGTGCGTGGGGTACTTTCTACCCCGAAGGTCGAGGAGCTAGGCAAAGCAGTCGTAAAAACAGTAAACACCTTCCCCGTCACACTGGAGGACATCGCCGACGTGAAAATCGGCCCCAAAGCTCCGAAACTGGGACCCGCTTCCGAACGCGGCAAACCTGCCGTACTAATGACAGTCACCAAACAGCCTGCCACTAGTACCCTCGAACTGACCGACAAACTGGAAGCCTCTCTGAAAGACCTCCAAAAGAACCTGCCTGCCGACGTGAAAGTGTCTACTGACATTTTCCGCCAAAGCCGTTTCATCGAAAGTTCGATCGGCAACGTGAAGAAGTCGCTTTTTGAAGGCGGTATTTTCGTGGTGATCGTCCTGTTCCTGTTCCTGGCAAATGTACGTACAACGGTGATCTCGCTGGTGACACTGCCTATCTCACTGCTCGTCTCCATTCTTACGCTGCACTATATGGGATTGACTATCAACACAATGAGTCTCGGTGGTATGGCCATTGCTATCGGTTCACTGGTGGACGACGCGATCGTGGACGTCGAAAACGTGTACAAGCGCCTGCGGGAGAACCGGCAGAAACCGGAGGCCGAACGGCTCAGTACACTGGAGGTGGTATTCAACGCCTCGAAGGAAGTTCGTATGCCTATCCTTAATTCGACGTTGATTATTGTAGTCAGTTTTGTCCCCCTGTTCTTCCTGAGCGGAATGGAAGGAAGAATGTTGGTCCCGCTGGGCATTGCGTTTATCGTGGCGTTGTTCGCTTCGACGGTTGTTGCGCTGACGCTGACCCCGGTACTTTGCTCGTATCTGCTGGGCAGTAACAAGACGAACAAGGAACTGAAAGAGTCATTCGTAGCCCGTTGGATGAAAGGGATTTACGGGAAGGCACTGACTTGGGTACTGGCCCACAAACGGGTGACTTTGGGAAGTACAATCGGACTGTTTGTGGTCGCTCTCGGTGTGTTCTTCACTCTCGGACGCAGCTTCCTGCCTTCTTTCAATGAGGGCTCGTTCACAATCAACATCAGTTCGCTGCCGGGCATTTCGTTGGAAGAAAGCAACAAAATGGGACATCGTGCCGAGGAACTGCTGCTGACAATTCCAGAGATACAGACGGTAGCCCGCAAGACGGGACGTGCCGAACTGGACGAGCACGCGCTTGGCGTGAACGTCTCGGAAATCGAAGCTCCGTTCGAGCTGAAAGACCGTCCGCGCAACGAGCTCGTTGCCGAAGTGCGCGAGAAACTAGGAACGATCACCGGTGCAAATATAGAAATCGGTCAGCCTATCAGCCACCGAATCGATGCCATGTTGTCCGGTACAAAGGCAAATATCGCCATCAAACTTTTCGGCGATGACTTGAACAAGATGTTCTCACTCGGCAACCGGATAAAGGACGCTATCGGAGATATACCGGGCATTGCCGACCTCAACGTGGAGCAGCAGATCGAGCGTCCGCAGTTGAAGATTCAACCGAAACGGGAGATGCTTGCCAAGTTCGGGATTACCTTGCCGGAATTCTCGGAATATGTCAACGTTGCCCTTGCAGGAAAAGTGATCTCGCAGGTTTATGAACAGGGAAAGAGCTTCGACCTCATCGTAAAAGTGAAGGATGACGCACGGGACGAAATGGAGAAAATCCGCAACTTAATGGTAGACACCAACGACGGCCGCAAAGTGCCTCTGAACTACGTGGCGGAAGTGGTTTCGGCCATGGGACCGAACACGATCAACCGCGAAAACGTGAAGCGCAAAATCGTGATTTCCGCCAACGTGGCGGACCGTGACCTCCGAAGTGTGGTAAACGACATCCAAAAGCGTATCGATACGTCTATACAGCTCCCCGAAGGCTATCACATCGAATACGGCGGACAGTTTGAAAGCGAACAAGCCGCCAGCCGGACATTGGCGCTGACGTCATTCATCAGCATTGTTGTCATCTTCCTGCTGCTTTACAACGAGTTCCGCAGCGTGAAGGAATCCGGCGTTATCTTGTTGAACCTGCCGCTTGCACTGATCGGCGGTGTTTTCGCACTGGTCATCACGACGGGTGAGGTCAGCATTCCGGCAATTATCGGGTTTATCTCCCTGTTCGGCATTGCGACCAGAAACGGTATGTTGCTTATCAGCCACTATAACCACCTCCAAAAAGAGGAAGGACTGAACGTATACGACAGTGTCATGCAAGGCTCGCTCGACCGTCTGAACCCGATTCTTATGACAGCGCTTTCGTCGGCACTGGCACTGATCCCGCTGGCGCTCGGCGGCGACTTGCCCGGAAACGAAATTCAAAGTCCAATGGCCAAAGTTATCTTGGGCGGACTTTTAACCTCTACGTTCCTGAACGGTTTCATCGTTCCGATTGTTTACCTGATGATGCACCGCCGGCCTACCGACGCTGCACCGGAGCAAGAATCCCTCGCGACACCCTGCTAATCATCAGCCAGACGTAATAGAAGAAACAAATAAAAGAAAAAGTATGAAACGGATTATCATTATAAGTTCTTTTGCTGCCACTGCACTCTTCACCCTGACGGGGGGTGTGCAGGCACAGAACAGCATAGAACAGGTATTAAAAAATATAGAAACGAACAACAAGGAGTTGCAGGCGAACGCCCAACTGATTACCTCGCAGAAACTGGAATCCAAAACGGACAACAACCTGCCCGATCCTACCTTGTCCTACGCTCACCTCTGGGGAGCAAAGGACAAAAACGAAACAATCGGCGAACTCGTCGTTTCGCAGAGTTTCGACTTCCCCAGCCTGTATGCCACGCGCAATAAACTGAACCGGTTGAAGGCAGGGGCTTACGACAGCCAGGCGGACGTATTCCGTCAGGACAAACTGTTGCAGGCGAAAGAAGTCTGTCTGGACATTATCATGCTCCGCCAGCAGAAACAAATTCTCGAAGAAAGGCTCCGCAACGCGGAAGTACTCGCTGAAATGTATGCCAAACGTCTCCAAACCGGAGACGCCAACGCCCTTGAGACGAACAAAATCAATCTGGAATTACTGAACGTCCGCACAGAAGCCTCACTCAACGAAACGGCGCTCCGCAACAAAATGCAGGAACTGAATACGCTGAACGGCAATATCCCGGTGGTCTTTGAAGAAAGCCGGTATCCCCTCACTCCTTTTCCCTCCGATTACCAGATCTTGAAATCGGAAGTGCTCTCTGCCGACCGTACCCTCATGGCGCTCGGCAACGAAAGCCTCGTTGCCCGGAAACAAATAGCGGTCAACAAATCGCAGTGGTTGCCGAAACTGGAACTGGGATATCGCCGGAACACAGAAACGGGCACACCTTTCAACGGGGTAGTAGTCGGCTTCTCTTTCCCTCTTTTCGAAAACCGGAACAAGGTGAAGATTGCGAAAGCACAAGCTTTGAACATCGACCTGCAAAAAGAAAATGCCACGTTGCAAGTTGAATCCGAATTGTCACAGCTCTATCGTGAAGCCAAAGCACTGCATAACTCCATGGAAGAATATAAAAAGACGTTCCGGTCGCAACAGGACTTGGCATTGCTGAAACAGGCACTCACCGGAGGACAAATCAGCATGATAGAGTATTTCGTAGAAGTATCCGTCATCTACCAGAGCCACCAGAACTATCTGCAACTCGAAAACCAATATCAGAAAGCAATGGCACGGATTTACAAAAGTAAGTTGTAGGCCTTATCCGGCCTTTACAACACGCGGATCTTTTCCGGCAAATACCCGCTACGGATACGCCATTCCTGCGGATAAAGATTATTAGCCCGGTTGCCGATATTCTTCACAAAACCCAGAGGAATATTTCGATAAGTGAGCAAAACATACCCGCGAGGGGCTGTCGCCGGCAAAGTGACAGCCTCTTTCCGCAAATAAGCGATTGCTTGTTCATAACTCACCGCCTCGGTTGCAAAAACATCCTGCCGCAGAAGAAGGGCACTCATGGCCAAGGCATGGGCGGGAATCAGATCTTTTCCTTTCACCTCGCCAACCGAAACGCCTGCCTGCACCACCCGCAAATGTTGTTTCATGGCAGCCAGTTCGGCTACGCATTGCTGAGGAAACGCGTGTATTTCAGCACCTTCTGCCGACAAGACGTACTTTCCGGCACACTCATCATTCAGCCATTTTCCGGCCGTTGCCATGTTTTCCTTGGAGACAGGCGAAGAAGAGGCTCCCCCACCTTTCTTACCTTTTTTTCCGGCGGATTTTCCTTTCGGAAACGAATAATAATCGGCATAACTGTCCTCCCCTGCCGTTTCCGGTTTGCGGAGTACAGACAAGAAAAAGCCTTCACCCTTCGTCTTATGCGGGAAAAAGTGATATACGGAAGCCGATTCGCCGCACAGCAGATTTCCTGTGATATTCCACTCTTCCCGAATATCTACCGCCAACGATTCCGCCCCAAATTCCTGCTGAATCCAACGGACATTTTCTTCGTCCTCTTTCGTGTTATATGTACAGGTACTGTATATAAGAATGCCTCCGGGCTTCAGACTCGGCCAAACGTCCGCAATAATCCTCCGTTGCCGTTGCCAGCAAATTTCCACATTCTCCGGACTCCATTCTTCAACGGCCACCGGATCTTTACGGAACATCCCTTCGCCGGAGCAAGGCACATCTGTCAGAATAACGTCAAAGAAAGAAGGCAAAGCCGAAAAATCAGCCGGGTCGTTATTCGTAACCACCACATCCGGATGTCCCCATTTCGTCAGGTTCTCCGCCAAAATCTGCGACCGGTTCCGGATTACCTCGTTGGCAACCAGCAAACTACCTTCGGGCAACACACTACGAGCATGGGTCGATTTCCCTCCCGGAGCGGCACAAAGGTCGAGCATCACCACCGGCTTCGTGACATGCTGCCGGAGCACCTGTTCCACAAACATCGAAGAAGCCTCCTGCACATAATAACACCCTGCATGAAACAACGGGTCGAATGTAAAAGTGAGCCGTTCGTCGAGGTAGATTCCCTCCGAAGACCAGGGAGGTTGAACCGATAGAGCATTTTCCACTTTCAACCGATGAACTTTCAACCGATTCAGCCTAATGCTCACGGGAGGTTCCTGCTGCAAGGCGGAAACCAGTTTTTCGTATTCTTCGACGCCCAACAAAGCGCGGGTATATTCTGTAAAAGAAGCGGGTAAATTCATTTTCATTTATTAATTTGCGCAAATATCAAAAATATTTCGTCTCTTTGCAACTTTCTCGGATACTAACTGCGTCTAACAGACAAAGAAACAAATTAAAAAATAACAAATATGAAACAAATTCTAATAGCATTATTGCTCGCATTCACCACTTCGACAGTAATTAATGCACAAAAACAGAGTAGCATTGAGAAGGATTCTACCGAAAATGTGAAAGTGACCCTTTCAAAAAAGACAGACACCAAGGCGGATGAATCCAACACAACAGTGACGGTGATCGGTGTAGATACAACGGACATGGATACGACGGCGGGCAAGGATGACAACGACCTTCCCTTCGGCAACCTCAGCGACACGATCAGCGGAGGGATCCTGCTCTCTATTATCGCAATCGTCGCCGTCTTCGGACTGCCCGTATTTATCTTGTTTGTAATCTTTTTCTTCCGCTACAAGAACCGGAAAGCCCGTTACCGCCTTGCCGAACAGGCCATTGCAGCCGGACAACCGCTGCCGGAAAACTTTATCCGCGAAAACCGGCCGGCCGACCAACGCTCACAAGGCATCAAAAACACCTTTACAGGGATCGGACTTTTCATCTTCCTCTGGGCGATCACCGGAGAGTTCGGAATCGGAGCAATCGGACTGCTTATCATGTTTATGGGCATCGGCCAATGGATAATAGGCAGCAAACAACAGAAAACAGATGATGTTGATCCTTTCCGGATGAACGTTTCCCGGAAAAGAGACATCGACACAGCCGCCCCTTCGGCAACGCAGCAGGAAGAAAGAAACGGAGAAAAGAGCGACGAAAATAAATGAGCCAACTCAACGATATATCGCTAGTCGCACAGGTCGTAGTGTTCAAAAACACTAGGGCCTTCGACCAGTTAGTGAAGAAATACCAGTCGCCCGTGCGGCGGTTCTTTCTCAACCTGACTTGCGGCGACAGCGAATTGAGTGACGATTTGGCGCAGGATACATTCATCAAGGCATATACCAATCTCTCTTCTTTCCACAATCTGTCGAGTTTCTCAACGTGGCTCTACCGCATTGCCTATAATGTTTTTTATGATTATATTCGCAGCCGGAAAGAAATGGCCGGCTTGGACACAACGGAAATAGATGCCATTAACAGTACCGAACAAGAAAACGTCGGGCAGAAAATGGATGTCTACCAGTCGCTCAAAACGCTAAAAGATGTGGAACGAACCTGCATCACCTTGTTTTATATGGAAGATCTAAGCATTGACAAGATCGCAGGTATTACCGGAATACCGGCAGGAACGGTGAAAAGCCACCTGTCGCGTGGAAAAGATAAATTAGCAACGTACTTAAAACAAAATGGTTATGACAGAAATAGACAATGATAAACTCTTGCGCGACTTCTTTACCGAAAACAGGCAGGAGATAGCGGACAGGGGATTCAGCCGCCGTGTCATGCACCACCTACCCGACCGCAGCAATCGGCTGGCACGCATTTGGAACGCCTTCGTCATGGCTGTGGGAGCCGTACTTTTCGTCTCCTTAGGCGGACCGGAAGCTGCATGGGGAACGATTCGGGAGGTATTCATCGGCATGATTAATCATGGAACAACAAGTCTCGACCCGAAATCAATCATTATCGCAAGTGTAGTGTTACTGTTTATGGCTGCGAGAAAAGTAGCTTCATTGGCATAGGCGGTACGGAAATGTTAAGATGATACTATCGACTGTTTAATCAGTCCCCATTATTTTCCTCATAATTTTTCCCTTACTAATAAAGCTATCCGAGTGTTAAACAATAATAAATCTACCCTTTGTCCCCGATTAGCCCAAACATAGATGTTGTATCTTTGTTGCTCTGTAAACTAAAATAGAGAGAAAAGTTTTGAAATTACGTATATTCATTTTATTCCTGTTCCTGCCTTTATTGCGTGCCCAGGCAAGCGTCATCGACAGTTTGATGACCCACCCCCGGGATTCTATCGGACTCACGAGTGATTCCCTTGTACTGCATTTTTTAGAGGAATCGGGTATACCTATCTCCGATAATAATAAAGTGAAACTGCTGAAAAGCGGGCGGGAAAAGTTTATCGACTTGTTTGAAGCAATCCGTCAGGCCAAGCACCACGTGCATCTGGAATATTTCAACTTCCGAAACGACTCTATCGCCAACGCCTTATTCGCCCTTCTCGCCGAAAAAGTAAAAGAAGGTGTCGAAGTGCGGGCAATGTTCGACGCTTTCGGCAACTGGTCGAACAACCAGCCGCTCAAAAAAAGACACCTCAAGAAAATCCGTGAACAAGGGATTGAAATCGTCAAGTTCGACCCGTTCACTTTCCCTTATATCAACCACGCCGCCCACCGCGACCACCGGAAGATTGTCGTAATCGACGGAGAAATAGCTTATACCGGCGGCATGAACATCGCCGACTATTACATCAATGGACTACCCAAAATCGGTACGTGGCGCGATATGCACATGCGCATTGAAGGCGATGCGGTGAACGATTTACAGGAGATTTTCCTTACAATCTGGAACAAGGAAACCAAGCAGAACATCGGTGGGGAAATTTATTTCCCCCAACATGAAGACAGTACAAATATCGTTGTCGCTATCGTAGACCGTACTCCGAAGAAAAACAGCCGTATGCTAAGCCATGCATACGCCATGTCGATCTACTCGGCACAAAAAAACGTACATATCGTCAATCCTTATTTCGTGCCGACTTCTTCTATCAAAAAAGCGCTCAACCGGACAATCGACCGGGGAGTGAACGTAACAATTATGGTTTCGTCCGCCTCCGACATCCCTTTCACGCCGGATGCCGCACTTTACAAGTTGCATAAGTTGATGAAACGGGGGGCAACAGTTTATATGTACAACGGAGGATTTCACCATTCTAAAATAATGATGATCGACGACTTGTTCTGCACCGTCGGCACCGCCAACCTGAACAGCCGCAGCCTCCGTTACGACTACGAGACGAACGCTTTCATCTTCGACAAGAAGACAACGGCGGAACTGAACACCATGTTCCGCAACGACATCGAGCACTGCACACAGTTGACACCGGAATTTTGGAAAAAGCGCTCACCATGGAAGAAGTTCGTCGGCTGGGTTGCTAATTTATTCACGCCATTTTTGTAATTTTGCACAAAGAGGATGACTAAAAAGCCAATAGTATCCCAAACTCTCCTCCTTCCCGAAAGAGGGGATTGGAGAGGCTACCGACTTTTAAGCACAGCCTTGCAAATGCATTAACGCTTTGATAATTTACTCATTATGAAACAATATCTCGATTTACTGAACCGTGTGTTGACTGAAGGCACGGAGAAAAGCGACCGCACCGGTACCGGAACGATCAGCGTGTTCGGTCACCAAATGCGCTTCAACCTCGACGACGGCTTTCCCTGTCTCACCACCAAGAAATTACATCTGAAATCAATCATATATGAATTGCTGTGGTTCCTCCAAGGAGACACGAACGTGAAATACCTGCAAGAACACGGCGTCCGCATCTGGAACGAATGGGCGGACGAAAACGGTGATCTGGGACATATCTACGGCTACCAATGGCGTTCGTGGCCCGACTACAACGGCGGATTCATCGACCAGATCAGCGAAGCGATAGAGACGATCAAACAGAACCCGGACTCACGCCGGATTATTGTCAGCGCATGGAACGTAGCGGATTTGAATAATATGAACCTCCCTCCCTGTCATGCTTTTTTCCAGTTCTACGTAGCGGACGGACGACTGAGCCTCCAACTTTACCAACGCAGCGCCGACATTTTCCTCGGCGTGCCTTTCAACATTGCTTCATACGCACTGTTGCTGCAAATGGTAGCGCAGGTGACGGGATTGAAGGCCGGAGACTTCGTTCATACATTCGGTGACGCACATATCTATCTGAATCATCTGGAACAGGTAAAACTGCAACTGTCCCGCGAACCGCGTCCGTTGCCGCAGATGAAAATCAACCCGGATGTGAAAAGTATCTTCGATTTCAAATTCGAGGATTTCGAACTGGTGAATTATGACCCGCATCCGCACATCGCAGGTGTGGTAGCAGTCTGACCCCGGCACGATGCAGACGGAAGAATATCAAACGAACTTAATCTGTATGAGTAAAATATCTATTATAGCGGCCGTAGACCGCCGCATGGCTATCGGATTCGAGAACAAACTCCTTTTCTGGTTGCCCAACGACTTGAAACGTTTCAAAGCACTGACCACGGGAAATACGATTGTTATGGGAAGAAAAACTTTCGAATCACTCCCCAAAGGTGCCCTGCCCAACCGCAGGAATGTCGTTCTGTCTTCAAATCCGGCTGCGGAATGTCCGGGAGCGGAAGTATTCCCTTCACTCGAAGCGGCTCTGCAAAGTTGCAAGGAGGATGAACACGTATATA
>OAUX01000714.1_pt1 | contig 12492 bp, 9 predicted proteins | sample 1501311 | NCBI WGS metagenome assembly OAUX01 (sample SAMEA2580066, study PRJEB22360) | human gut metagenome | reverse complement strand
CGCATTGCTTATTTCAAGTATATGGGGTGACAAATTCATCAACCTTCTGAAGAAGAAGCAAATCACGGAGACACAACGTGATGCGAAGATTGACCCGTTCGGTGTCAACAAGGTAGGTGTGCCGAGTATGGGAGGAGTGATTATTATCGTAGCTATTCTCATTCCTTGCCTGTTGCTGGGTAAGTTGCACAATATATATATGATATTAATGTTGATTACAACTGTATGGTTGGGATCACTCGGATTTGCCGACGACTACATCAAGATCTTCCGCAAGAACAAGGAAGGTTTGCATGGTAAGTTTAAAATTATCGGGCAAGTAGGTTTGGGATTAATTGTCGGACTTACCTTGTATTTAAGTCCGGATGTGGTAATCCGTGAAAATATCGAAGTACATACTCCGGGACAGGAGATGGAAGTGATACACGGAACGAATGACTTGAAATCGACTCAAACAACGATTCCTTTCTTCAAGAGCAATAACCTCGACTATGCCGACCTGGTCTCTTTCATGGGTGAACACGCGCAGACAGCCGGGTGGATATTGTTCGTTATCATCACAATCTTCGTGGTGACCGCCGTATCAAACGGTGCCAACCTGAATGACGGAATGGATGGAATGGCCGCAGGTAATTCCGCCATAATCGGCGCCACGCTCGGTATCCTGGCATACGTATCGTCGCACATCGAGTTTGCAAGTTATCTGAACATTATGTATATTCCGGGGTCGGAAGAACTCGTAATTTATATCTGCGCCTTCATCGGTGCATTGATCGGCTTCCTGTGGTATAACGCTTATCCGGCACAAGTATTTATGGGAGATACGGGTAGCCTCACTATCGGTGGTATCATTGCCGTTTTCGCTATCATCATCCACAAAGAATTACTCATACCGATTCTTTGCGGTGTATTCCTGGTAGAGAATTTATCGGCTATCCTGCAACGGGTTTACTACAAGCTGGGAAAACGGAAAGGAGTGAAGCAGCGGTTATTCAAACGGGCACCGATCCACGACCATTTCCGTACTTCCATGAGCCTGATAGAACCGGGATGTACAGTGAAATTTACCAAGCCCGACCAATTGTTTCACGAATCAAAGATTACCGTCCGTTTCTGGATTGTAACGATTGTGCTGGCAGCAATAACAATAATAACGCTTAAGATAAGATAACCTCCGGCCCTTGTCGGTTGCCGGAAGCGGGTTTCCGTTCGGAAATCCAACGATATATAGAGAGTATTAACCCGATTATTAACTTTTAAAAGATGTGCCCAACGAATAAGCAACTCAGCATATTGGAAACAAGAGCACATTATTGTAGATGAAAAGAATTGTAGTATTAGGAGCTGGCGAAAGCGGCGCAGGTGCAGCCGTGCTTGCCAAAGTTAAAGGATTTGAGACATTTGTTTCGGACATGTCCGCTATCAAGGACAAGTATAAGGAACTTCTGGACAGCCACGCTATTGCCTGGGAAGAAGGACACCACACCGAAGAACTCATTCTGAATGCCGATGAGGTTGTCAAAAGCCCCGGTATCCCGAATGACGCTCCACTCATCCTGAAACTGAAAGCTCAAGGAACGCCGGTTATCTCAGAAATTGAGTTTGCCGGACGCTATACTGATGCCAAAATGATTTGTATCACCGGTTCTAACGGAAAAACGACCACCACTTCCCTGATTTACCATATTTTCAAGAGTGCAGGTCTGAATGTAGGTTTGGCAGGCAACATTGGTAAGAGCCTTGCTTTGCAGGTAGCCGAAGATCATCATGACTATTATATCATCGAATTGAGTTCTTTCCAGTTGGACAATATGTATAACTTCCGTGCGAATATCGCCGTATTAATGAATATCACACCGGATCATCTGGACCGCTACGACCACTGTATGCAGAATTACATTGATGCCAAATTCCGCATTACACAAAACCAGACACCGGACGACGCCTTCATCTTCTGGAATGACGACCCTATCATCAGACACGAGCTTGCCAAGCACGGTCTGAAAGCTCATTTGTATCCTTTTGCTGCCGTCAAAGAGGACGGAGCTATTGCCTATGTAGAAGACCATGAGGTAAAAATCACCGAACCGATTGCCTTTAACATGGAACAGGAAGAACTGGCATTGACAGGACAGCATAATTTATATAACTCATTAGCTGCCGGTATCTCGGCAAACCTGGCCGGCATTGCCAAAGAGAACATCCGCAAGGCTCTCTCCGACTTCAGGGGAGTGGAACATCGGTTGGAAAAAGTGGCGCGTGTCCGCGGCATTGATTTTATCAATGACTCAAAAGCGACGAATGTCAACTCCTGCTGGTATGCCCTGCAAAGCATGACTACCAAAACGGTATTGATTCTCGGCGGCAAAGACAAAGGCAACGACTATACTGAGATCGAGGATTTGGTACGTGAAAAGTGCTCTGCCCTGGTATACCTGGGACTCCACAACGAGAAACTCCATGACTTCTTCGACCGCTTCGGTTTGCCCGTAGCTGATGTACAAACCGGAATGAAGGATGCCGTAGAAGCAGCCTACAAACTGGCAAAGAAAGGTGAAACCGTATTATTAAGCCCTTGCTGCGCTTCTTTCGACCTCTTCAACAGTTATGAAGACCGTGGCGACCAGTTCAAGAAATACGTAAGGGAGTTGTAATACGAAGAAAGCCGTAATGTTGTAATCAATAATTCGTAATAGACAAAGTGGATTTATTAAAGAACATATTCAAAGGCGACAAGGTAATCTGGATTATCTTCCTCTGTCTCTGCCTCATCTCAATCATTGAGGTGTTTTCGGCAGCTTCGACACTGACCTACAAAAGTGGTGACCACTGGGGACCGATTACACAGCATTCCATCATCCTAATGGTAGGTGCCGTAGTAGTGGTGTTTCTGCACAATGTCCCCTACAAATGGTTTCAGGTATTTCCGGTATTTCTATATCCGGTTTCCCTTGTTCTATTGGCATTCGTCACGTTAATGGGTATCATTACGGGCGACCGTGTCAACGGAGCAGCCCGCTGGATGACTTTCATGGGATTACAGTTCCAACCGTCGGAACTAGCCAAAATGGCTGTCATCATTGCAGTTTCGTTTATCCTGTCGAAGAAACAGGATGAATATGGCGCCAATCCCAAAGCCTTTAAATACATCATGATTCTTACCGGACTGGTCTTCATACTTATTGCACCGGAAAACCTGTCGACGGCTATGCTGTTATTCGGTGTAGTGTGCATGATGATGTTCATCGGACGGGTATCTGCAAAAAAACTGTTCGGAATGCTGGGATTGCTGGCACTTGTAGGTGGGGTCGCCGTAGGAATACTAATGGCTATCCCTGCCAAGACACTGCACAACACTCCGGGACTCCACCGTTTCGAAACCTGGCAGAACCGTGTTTCCGGCTTCTTCGATAAGGAAGAGGTTCCCGCCGCCAAGTTCGATATTGATAAAGACGCACAGATTGCACATGCACGTATTGCCATTGCCACCAGCCACGTAGTAGGCAAAGGTCCGGGAAACTCCATACAACGCGACTTCCTCAGCCAGGCTTTTTCTGACTTTATCTTCGCTATTGTAGTCGAAGAAATGGGACTGATAGGAGGCATATTCGTGGTCTTCCTTTATCTATGGCTATTGATGCGCGCCGGACGAATCGCACAGAAATGCGAACGGACTTTCCCCGCCTTCCTCGTCATGGGTATTGCCTTACTGCTAGTATCACAGGCCATATTGAACATGATGGTTGCCGTCGGACTATTCCCCGTCACGGGACAGCCGTTGCCTCTGGTCAGCAAGGGAGGAACAAGTACGTTGATTAACTGCGCTTATATCGGAATGATATTAAGCGTGAGCCGATATACCGCTCATCTGGAAGAACAGAAAGAGCATGATGCACAACTTCAACTGCAAATTGAAACAAATGCCGCAGATTCCGAAGCACAGGCGGCTGCCGAACCGACAGCACAGATTCTGAACAGCGACGCCAAGTTTGAAGATGAAAATGATATCAATAAAGGGTGAACAAGATCTGTAAACGATGAATGGTGAATGATGAACGGTAAACGGAGAACAACGGATAGAAGAAAGGATTATTATGGAAAAAGAACTTAGAATCATCATTAGCGGTGGAGGTACAGGAGGACATATCTTCCCGGCTGTTTCCATTGCGAACGCTATAACGGAACTGCGTCCTGACGCAAAGATACTCTTTGTAGGAGCCGAAGGGCGTATGGAGATGCAGCGGGTTCCCGATGCAGGCTACGAAATCATCGGTCTGCCGATAGCGGGATTTGACCGCAAACGCTTATGGAAGAATGTAGCTGTACTCGTGAAGTTGGCACGCAGCCAATGGAAAGCACGAAGCATTATCAAAAACTTCCGCCCGCAAGTGGCAGTCGGTGTAGGCGGATACGCCAGTGGTCCTACATTAAAGACAGCCGGCATGATGGGAGTTCCTACTTTAATCCAAGAACAGAACTCGTATGCAGGAGTTACCAATAAATTGCTTGCACAGAAAGCGAGAAAGATTTGCGTTGCTTATGACGGAATGGAGAAGTTCTTCCCTGCCGACAAGATTATCATGACGGGAAATCCGGTCCGCCAGAATCTGACGAAGGACATACCTTCTAAAGAGGATGCACTACACTCTTTCCACTTACAGCCGGATAAAAAGACAATCCTGATTGTAGGCGGCAGCTTAGGAGCAGGTACTATCAACAAAACGCTGACCACCGGACTGTCTGCTATCAAAGAGAACAGTGATGTCCAGTTTATCTGGCAAACCGGGAAATACTATTATCCGCAAGTAACGGAAGCCGTAAAAGCGGCGGGAGAAAACCCGAATTTATATGTGACGGATTTCATCAAGGATATGGCAGCAGCGTATGCAGCGGCCGATCTTGTAATCTCCCGTGCCGGAGCCGGTTCTATTTCCGAATTCTGCCTTTTGCACAAGCCGGTTATCCTGGTACCTTCGCCCAACGTAGCAGAAGACCACCAGACCAAAAACGCACTGGCATTGGTAAACAAGCAAGCGGCCATTTATGTAAAAGACAGTGAAGCGGAAACCAATTTATTGGATGTAGCCCTGTCTACAGTCAAAGATGAACAGAAACTGAAAGAACTAAGTGAAAATATTGCCAGATTAGCTTTACCCGATTCTGCAAAAATCATTGCACAGGAGGTTATCAAACTGGCGGAAAAAGAATAATAAAAAAAGCAATGAATATAGAAACGATAAAATCAGTCTATTTCGTAGGTGCCGGCGGCATCGGAATGAGTGCACTTGTACGCTACTTCCTTTTCAAAGGCAAAGTAGTGGCAGGCTACGACCGTACCCCTACTCCACTGACTGAAACCCTGATCGCCGAAGGTGCACAAATACATTACGAAGAAAACATCGACCTGATTCCGGAAGCCTGCAAGGACAAGGAAAGTACGCTCGTCGTATTCACTCCCGCCGTTCCGCAGGAACACGAAGAACTGGTTTATTTCCGTAACAACGGATTCGAAATACAGAAACGCGCCCAAGTGTTGGGAACAATCACTCATTCGAGCAAAGGCTTATGCGTAGCAGGAACTCATGGCAAAACCACCACGTCGACCATGACTGCCCACCTGCTCCACCAGTCGCACGTGGAATGTACCGCCTTCCTCGGAGGAATCTCAAAGAACTACGGCACCAACTTGCTGCTTTCTCAAAAAAGCCCTTACACGGTCATTGAAGCAGACGAGTTCGACCGTTCTTTCCATTGGCTATCCCCTTATATGTCCGTTATCACGGCCACAGATCCCGACCATTTGGATATTTACGGTACAGAACAGGCCTATCTGGAAAGTTTCGAGCATTACACAACTCTCATTCAACCGGGCGGCGCATTGATTATCCGTAAAGGCATCTCCCTACAACCGAAAGTACAACCCGGCGTCCGTGTCTACAACTATTCACGTGACGAAGGAGACTTCCATGCCGAAAACATCCGCATCGGAAACGGAGAAATATTCATCGACTTCGTAGCCCCGGATACCCGGATCAACGACATCCAGTTAGGAATCCCGGTAAGTATCAACATTGAGAACGGAGTAGCTGCCATGGCATTGGCACACCTGAACGGAGTGACCGATGAAGAAATCAAAAAAGGCATGGCCAGCTTCCGCGGAGTAGACCGCCGGTTCGACTTCAAGATAAAGAACGACCGGGTAGTCTTCCTGAGCGACTATGCACATCATCCCTCTGAAATCAAACAGAGCGTGTTGTCCATGCGCGAACTCTATAAGGACAAGAAGATCACAGCTATCTTCCAGCCACATCTATATACCCGTACACGCGACTTTTATCAAGACTTTGCCGACAGCCTCTCGCTGCTCGACGAAGTAATTCTGGTAGATATCTATCCGGCACGCGAAGCACCGATTCCGGGCATCACCAGCAAACTGATTTATGATAACCTCCGCCCGGGTATCGAAAAAAGTATGTGTAAAAAAGAAGATATACTGAACATTCTGAAAGATAAAAACATTGAAGTATTAATTACTCTGGGAGCAGGAGACATCGACAACTATGTCCCCGAAATATGTAAAATCCTCGAAAACCGATAAAGCTTATGGTAAAGAGAATCCTTCTATCCATTGTCATGCTGGCGCTCATAGCCTACCTTATCGTAGCTATCACCGCCTTCAACCGCAAGCCTGCCGACCAGACCTGCCGTGACATGGAACTTGTCATCAAGGATACCGCTTACGCCGGCTTCATCACTAAAGACGAGCTGAAAGGGATCCTTCAGCAAAAAGGGATCTACCCTATCGGAAAGAAAATGGAACGTATCTCTACCAAATCATTGGAACGGGAACTGAGCAAGCACCCGCTCATCGACCAGGCAGAGTGTTACAAAACTCCCAGCGGCAAAGTTTGCGTAGAAGTAACCCAACGCATCCCTATCCTCCGGGTGATGAGTTCCAACGGCGAGAATTACTATCTCGACAACAAAGGAACTGTGATGCCGCCGGAGGCAAAATGCGTCGCCCACCGGGTAATTGTCACCGGAAACGTAGAAAAGTCGTTTGCAATGAAGGATTTATATAAGTTTGGTGTATTTTTGCATAACAATAAGTTCTGGGATGCTCTGATAGAACAAATCCACGTGTTGCCCGACCGCAACATCGAACTGGTTCCCCGTGTGGGAGACCACCTCGTCTATCTCGGCAAACTGGACAACTTTGAAGACAAGCTGGCACGTCTGAAAGAGTTTTATAAGAAAGGACTCAATCAGGTAGGCTGGAATAAATATTCACGCATCAACCTCGAGTTCAGCAACCAGATAATTTGTACGAAACGAGAAAATAAAAAATAAAGAGATATGGCAACAACAGAATTTATCGCCGCTATTGAACTTGGTTCATCGAAGATAACCGGTGTGGCCGGAAAAAAGAACAGTGACGGAAGTATGCAGGTATTAGCGTATGCCCAGGAAGACTCTTCTACGTTTATCCGTAAAGGGGTGATCTTCAACCTGGACAAGACGGCGCAAAGCCTGACTTCTATCATTAACCGACTGGAAGGTGAGTTGAAGAACTCAATTGCCAAAGTATATGTAGGCATCGGCGGACAGTCACTCCGCACAGTCCGTAATGTAGTAAGTCGCGATCTGGAAGAAGAAGCTATCATATCGGAAGAACTCGTAAGCGCTATCGGCGACGAGAACATTGCCGTTCCGGTGGTCGACATGGATATATTGGACGTAGCCCCGCAGGAATACAAGGTCGGCAACAACCTGCAAGCCAATCCGGTGGGCCTGGTAGGTAGCCACATCGAGGGACGCTTCCTCAATATCGTAGCCCGCACCTCTGTCCGAAAGAATCTGGAGCACTGCTTCCAACAGGCGAAAATCGACATTGCCGACCAATTGATCGCTCCGTTGGTAACTGCCAATGCCGTACTGACCGAAAGCGAACGTCGTTCAGGTTGTGCGCTCGTTGACTTCGGAGCAGATACAACCACTATCTCTGTATATAAAAACAATATACTCCGCTTCCTGACAGTACTACCGTTGGGAGGAAACAGTATCACCCGTGACATCACTTCCCTGCAAATGGAGGAAGAAGAAGCGGAACGTCTGAAAAAAGCATACGGAGACGCCTTCTACGAGGAGGAGGAAGATCAGGAAGAAGCTACCTGCAAACTGGATGACGACAGCCGCACGATCAAAGTAAGCGACCTCAACAATATCGTCGAAGCCCGTGCAGAAGAAATCATTGCCAATGTTTGGAATCAGGTTCAGCTATCCGGCTACGAAGACAAGCTGCTGGCAGGAATCATCATGACAGGAGGAGCCGCCAACCTGAAGAATCTGGACGAAATGTTGCGCAAACGCAGCAAGATAGAAAAGATCAGAATGGCGAAACTTCCACGTAATACAGTCCATGCTCCAAGCAACGTACTGAAAAAGGATGGTTCGCAGAACACACTGTTCGGCCTCCTGTTCGAAGGAAACCAGAACTGTTGTCTGACGGAAACTGCTGCTCCGCAGTCTCCCGTAACTCCGAAACCGGAAGTACACAAAACTGTCGATATGTTTGAGGACGACCAGGAACTGAAAGAACAAGCCCGCATCGCCCGGCTCAAGAAAGAGGAAGAAGAAAGAGAGGCCAAGATAGCAGCTAAGGAAGAAGAAAAACTGCGAAAGCAGAAGAAAAAAGAAGAGAAAGAAAGAAGGAAAAGAGAAGCCGGTCCGAGCTGGATTCAGCGCAAGATCGACTCGTTGACGAAAGAGATATTCTCTGACGACGACATGAAATAACTCTCCGAAACGAAGCTTGTAATTTATAATTAGTAATCAGCAATAACCTATAAGAATTATGGACGAGATAGTACAATTCGATTTCCCGACAGACTCACCGAAGATCATTAAAGTAATTGGTGTAGGTGGTGGTGGCGGTAACGCCGTAAACCACATGTACCGGGAAGGCATACATGACGTGACGTTCGTTCTTTGCAATACGGACAATCAGGCACTGGCGGAATCACCCGTTCCGGTGAAACTGCAACTGGGCCGTAGCATCACCCAAGGGCTTGGAGCCGGCAACCGTCCCGAACGGGCACGCGACGCCGCCGAAGAAAGTATAGAAGACATCCGCAACCAATTGAACGACGGCACCAAAATGGTATTTATCACCGCCGGAATGGGAGGAGGAACCGGAACCGGAGCCGCCCCCGTCATTGCCCGCATCGCGAAGGAAATGGATATTCTAACGGTCGGCATTGTCACCATTCCATTCATCTTCGAAGGAGAAAAGAAAATCATTCAGGCACTGGACGGCGTAGAACGCATTGCCCAACATGTTGATGCCTTACTGGTTATCAACAATGAACGCCTGCGCGAAATATATGCCGACCTTACTTTTATGAATGCTTTCGGCAAAGCTGATGACACACTTTCCATTGCTGCCAAGAGTATCGCCGAGATTATTACGATGCGTGGTACAGTCAACTTGGACTTTGCCGATGTGAAGACTATTTTGAAAGATGGTGGTGTGGCAATTATGAGTACCGGATTCGGCGAAGGTGAGAATCGTGTCACCAAAGCTATCGACGACGCCCTGCACTCTCCGCTGCTCAACAATAACGATATTTTCAATGCCAAGAAGGTAATGCTGAACGTTTCTTTCTGCCCGTCGTCCGAGTTGATGATGGAGGAGATGAACGAAATACACGAGTTCATGAGCAAATTCCGCGAAGGTGTGGAAGTCATCTGGGGGGTTGCTATTGACAATTCATTGGAAACGAAGGTTAAGATTACCGTACTTGCCACCGGATTCGGCGTAGAAGACGTTCCCGGCATGGATAGCTTGCACGCTGCACGCAGCCAGGAAGAGGAAGAACGCCAATTACAACTTGAAGAGGAAAAGGAGAAAAACAAAGAACGTATCCGCAAAGCATACGGAGAAAGCGCCAGCGGCATCGGCAGCAAGAGCTTACGCAAACGCCGCCACATCTACCTCTTTAATACAGAGGACTTGGATAACGATGATATCATCGCCATGGTAGAAGATTCTCCTACTTATCAGCGCGACAAGACGACTCTAACCAAAATCAGGACAAAAGCCGCCCTTGAAGAGGAAGTAGCTACGGAAGAAGCTATGGACGACAACGGAGTTATCACTTTCTAAATTAACTTATAACATAAAGATATGGATTTATTTGATCAGGTCAGCGAAGACATTAAAAACGCAATGAAGGCGAAAGACAAAGTAGCCCTCGAAACTTTGAGAAATATAAAGAAGTTCTTTTTGGAAGCAAAAACCGCTCCGGGTGCCAACGATACATTGACGGACGATGCAGCTCTGAAAATCATCCAGAAACTAGTGAAACAAGGAAAAGACTCTGCCGAAATTTATATAGGACAAGGACGTCAAGACCTTGCAGATACAGAATTGGCACAAGTCGCTGTAATGGAAAAGTTCCTTCCGAAACAAATGACCGCTGAAGAGCTGGAAGCTGCACTGAAGGAAATTATTGCCGAGACAGGTGCTACCAGTGGAAAAGACATGGGCAAAGTTATGGGAGTTGCCTCCAAAAAATTGGCAGGACTTGCGGAAGGACGTGCTATTTCTGCCAAAGTAAAAGAGCTTTTGGGATAAATTCCCACTCTTTACAAGAGATTTTATTGGTTCTTCGTCAAATTTGGTGGTAATTTAACCAGTCGGTGGTATCTCCATTCCCCTCCTTCGGGAAGGAGAATGTTGAATACTATCGATTATCAAATTATTATTTTCCTAATTAATTTTACCACCAAATTTGAAGCAGAACTATTTTATTTCAGTTTTATCTTGCACCTTACACTAATCATGGGTTATCTATTTGATTAATAGCAGCATAATCCAGTGCAAGATACCGTTGCAGATGTGTGCAAGATGTTTTTACCTTACACACATCTGCAACTTTTTTTTATAGTGGGAAAACTACTCCCACACTTACCTTCCCAATAAAGACATACGGATAAAGCATTAGTTCAGAGTGTTGAAACACTTTGTTTCAGCAGCTTGAAACAAAATGTTTAGTGCCTTGAAACAATATATTTATCGGTGTGAAACAAAGTGTTTCTCTACGGGAAACAAATCTTGGCATGGCTGATTAAACAGCCCCAACCGACATTCGCCGTTTCAAAACCCGACAGTAGCAATTATGATCCCTCAAATTAAAACAATCACCAATATAAGGAATCCATTCCTTTTAGTTATGGAGATAATGATAAAAATAATCGAACAAACTTATTTTCCTCATTATCAATCCGGAACAAAATTTCAGAAAAAATGTATGGTATCCGAAGATATTTCATAGGTGTTAACAACAAAAAAGATAACTACTTTTGTTATAGTCTCTGACTAATATGTAAAATAAACAAGCTTATGAAACAAAAAGGTAATAAAAAAGGGTTTACCGGATGTGCCCAAGCCTATATCCGGAAGTTACAAGAAGAAGGTCGCTTTTCGACAGCGCACGTATATAAAAATGCGGTTCTTTCATTCACCAAATTTTGCACTACTCCCAACATTGCATTCGGACAGATCACCCGCGATAATCTGAGACGATACGGACAGTATCTCTATGAACACGGGCTAAAGCCGAACACCGTATCGACATATATGCGTATGTTACGCAGTATATATAATCGTGGCGTAGAAGCAGGTATTGCCCGCTTCATTCCCCGGCTGTTCCGGGATGTGTACACAGGTGTAGATGTACGCCAAAAGAAAGCACTACCTGCCGGCGAATTGCATACGCTTCTCTATAAGCCTCCTCACTCCGAGCACCTGAAGCAGACACAAGCCATCGCACGGCTGATGTTTCAATTTTGCGGCATGCCATTCGCAGACTTCGCACATTTAGAGAAATCGGCATTAGAACATGGGATCCTCAGGTACAACCGCATAAAAACGGGTACGCCCATGAGCCTCGAAATTCTGGATGTATCAAAGCAAGAAATGAATAAGTTACGCAATAACAACTCATCGAAAGAAAATTATCCGGACTATCTATTTAATATAATGAAAGGTGACAAACAACGGAAAGATGAAGCTATTTATAAGGAATACCAGTCTGCACTCCGCCGGTTCAATAATCAACTGAAAAGCCTGTCAAGAGAATTACGCCTAAAATCAACCGTCACTTCATATACTCTACGACATTCCTGGGCAACAAACGCAAAATATCAAGGAATCTCCATTGAGATGATTAGCGAATCACTAGGACACAAATCCATAAGGACCACGCAGACTTATTTGAAGGGGTTCGGATTAAAAGAAAGGACAGAGGCCAACAAATTGAATTGTTCTTACATCGAATCTTATAAAGCAAGTAATTATTAACTCATAACACTCTAGATACAAACACTTTACCTTATCTGTTACTTCTTAGGTAACGGATATAAATATGGCACAAAGATATATAAAAAGAATCTCACAATCCAAATGAATCATACTTTATTTTAGTTTTT
>OAUX01000713.1_pt1 | contig 12512 bp, 9 predicted proteins | sample 1501311 | NCBI WGS metagenome assembly OAUX01 (sample SAMEA2580066, study PRJEB22360) | human gut metagenome | reverse complement strand
AATAAAGGATAATTAAAAAGTAGCGAAGGAAGAAATCATGGCTAAAGATAAAAATATAACAGGCGAAGAAATTTTAGACATTTGCTCGGCTTACATGTCAGCAGATGATTTAAAATTAGTGGAAAAAGCCTGGCATTATGCGACGGAGGCTCATAATGGGCAATTTCGTCAGTCAGGAGAACCTTATATTATCCACCCTATTCAAGTGGCAGGTATCTTGGCAGATCTCCACCTTGATGCAGTGACAGTGGCCTGTGGTTTCTTGCATGATGTCGTTGAAGACACCGAAAAGACGCTAGATGATTTGGAAGCAGATTTTGGCCTTGATGTACGAAATATCGTAGATGGTGTTACCAAGCTTGGTAAGGTCGAGTACAAGTCACACGAAGAGCAACTAGCTGAAAATCACCGTAAGATGCTTATGGCCATGTCTAAGGATATTCGTGTTATCTTGGTTAAATTAGCAGACCGTTTGCATAATATGCGTACCCTTAAGCATCTTCGTAAGGACAAGCAAGAGCGTATTTCTCGTGAAACAATGGAAATCTATGCTCCCTTGGCTCACCGTTTGGGTATCAGTCGTATCAAATGGGAACTGGAAGATATGGCCTTCCGTTACCTTAACGAGGTGGAATTCTACAAAATTTCCCATATGATGAAGGAAAAACGCCGTGAACGTGAGGAACTTGTGGATGATATTGTCGCTAAAATCAAGACCTATACTTCTGAACAGGGACTTGTCGGAGACATTTATGGCCGCCCCAAACACATCTACTCAATTTATCGTAAGATGCGTGATAAGAAGAAGCGCTTCGATCAAATTTATGATTTGATTGCCATTCGCTGTGTCATGGAGACGCACAGTGATGTTTATGCCATGTTGGGCTACATCCACGAGCTTTGGCGCCCCATGCCTGGTCGCTTCAAAGACTATATTGCCAATCCTAAATCCAACGGTTACCAGTCTATCCATACAACGGTTTATGGTCCAAAAGGGCCTATTGAAATTCAAATCCGTACTAAGGGAATGCACCAAGTTGCTGAATACGGGGTTGCAGCTCACTGGGCTTACAAGAAAGGTATCAAGGGTAAGGTAGATTCGAAAGAGTCTGCTTTGGGAATGAACTGGATTAAAGATCTCGTGGAACTCCAAGATGCTTCAAATGGCGATGCTATGGGTTTTGTGGACTCTGTTAAGGAGGATATTTTCTCAGAACGTATCTACGTCTTTACACCAAATGGTGCTGTTCAGGAATTGCCTAAAGATTCGGGGCCTATTGACTTTGCCTATGCCATCCATACCCAAGTCGGTGAAAAGGCTACAGGTGCTAAAGTCAATGGTCGTATGGTTCCTTTGACTGCTAAGCTCAAGACAGGTGACGTGGTTGAGATTGTCACCAATGCTAATTCTTTTGGTCCTAGCCGTGACTGGATTAAGATGGTTAAGACCACCAAGGCCAGAAATAAGATTCGTCAATTCTTTAAAAATCAAGACAAAGAAGCTTCTATCACCAAGGGGCGTGAGCTTTTGGTTGGCTACTTCCAAGAGCAGGGCTACATTGCCAATAAATATCTGGACAAGAAGCATATAGAGGAAATTCTTCCTCGTATGAGCGTACGCAGTGAGGAGGCTCTCTATGCGGCCGTTGGTTTTGGTGAAATCAGTGCTGCTGCTGTCTTCAATCGTTTGACGGAAAAAGAACGTCGTGAAGAAGAGCGTGCTAAGGCTAAGGCTGAAGCTGAAGAGCTAATGAAGGGTGGCGAAGTCAAGACTGAGAAGAAAGAGGTTCTTAAGGTCAAGAGTGAAAATGGGGTTATCATCCAAGGTGCCTCAGGTCTCCTCATGCGTATTGCCAAGTGCTGTAACCCAGTGCCTGGAGACGAAATTGAAGGTTACATCACTAAAGGACGTGGTATCGCCATTCACCGTTCAGACTGCCATAATATCAAGAGTCAGGAAGGTTATGAACAACGGTTAATCGAAGTAGAGTGGGATGAGCGTAATGCTAATAAATCTTATTTGGCTGAGATTGACATCTATGGTCTTAACCGTTCAGGTCTGTTGAATGATGTTCTTCAAATCTTGTCAAATACGACTAAGAGTATTGCGACGGTCAATGCGCAACCAACTAAGGACATGAAGTTTGCCAATATTCATGTTAGTTTTGAAATTGCCAACCTCATTGAATTGACTGGTCTTGTGGATAAAATTAAAATTATTCCAGATGTTTACAGTGTTAAACGTACCAATGGTTAAGGAGCTCTTGCTATGAAGATTGTGATTCAGCGCGTTCAAAAGGCCTCCGTAGCTATTGAGGATCATACAGTTGGTGCTATTAAGCAGGGTCTCTTACTCTTGGTCGGAGTGGGTCCAGAGGACACCAGAGAGGATTTGGATTATGCGGTGCGTAAGATTGTCAATATGCGTATTTTTTCAGACGAAGCTGGTAAGATGAATCTCTCTGTTAAGGATGTTAGTGGCCAGATTTTGTCGATTTCTCAGTTTACGCTTTTTGCGGATACGAAAAAAGGGAACCGACCGGCCTTTACAGGAGCTGCAAAGCCAGATATGGCTAGCCAACTCTATGACGATTTCAATCAATCCTTGTCAACCCATGTTCCTGTAGAACGAGGATGCTTTGGTGCAGATATGCAGGTTAGTCTAGTTAATGATGGGCCTGTGACCATCATTTTAGATACCAAAAATAGATAAGCAAACCATTTCCCACCTTGTATGGGAAGTGGTTTTTTGCTAGTCTAGATGACCTTCAAGACATTATAAGTGGCTAGACTGAATCTTCAGCATTTATGAATTATCTTTGTCATTTTGGAGAGATAAAAATAAAGAATATTTAATGATATTAAAAAATGTTGCTCTAGAATTTCTAAAAAAAATCTGACCATTCATGATGAAAAAGTTACCGTTTACGAGGATTACCGGAAATTCCCTTGTTTTACAAAAAAGATTAAGTTAACATTAATTTCATAAGAAACACCAAGCGGTTTTTATGAAACTAAAAACGACTCGAGTTTACTGCATGCAAATAAAATAGTGATAATTTGAAACGCCGAGGTGATAAAGATTTTGTAGAAGGATAGAGATAGATGTCAAAGAAAGTATCGTCAACTAAATTATTATCAGGTTTGTTTGTAGCTGGTGGTGTCTTGGGAATTAGTCAAGTAGCCAAGGCAGATAACTTGGTCGTGGTACCAACTGAGGTGGTTGCTCCAGTTGCAACAACAGAAATAAGTCCATCGTCTGCAGCTGTTACGACAGATACGGCAACAACTGCGACTGCTACCACAGTATTTTCCCAAGCGGTACCAACAGAGAGCGCTAGCTCAGAAACTCTTGTAGCTAGTGAAGCGATAGCTCCTGAGTCAGCTGCTGTGGAAACCATCACATCATCATCTGATAATGCTACGGAAGCAGGACGTCATTCAACAGCCCAAGTAACACCAGTTACTGAAGTGACAGAACAAAACTTGAATGGCGATGCTTACTTGACAGATCCAGAAACAACAAAAGCAGCCTATAGTAAGGCTGATGGTGATGTTAACTACTCTGTTGTTGTATCTAACCCAACAGCAGAAACTCAAACTTTGACTGTCAACTTGACCCTTCAACAGGCTTCAGAAATCATCGGTCAAAATAATGTTGATGTGACACTGGCAGCGGGGGCTTCGGTTAAGGTTTCAAATTTGACTGTTGCGTCAGAATGGTTGACAAACAACACAGGTTACTTGGTGACAATTAGTGTCAACGACAAATTGGGTAAAGCCTTGACAAGTAAACGTGTTGGCTTATCTGTTGAAGATGATTGGACAGTCTTCCCACGTTACGGTATTGTAGCAGGTTCACCGACTGATCAAAATAGTATCCTTGTCAAAAATTTTAAGGCCTACCGTAAAGAGCTTGAGCTTATGAAGTCTATGAATATTAACTCATATTTCTTCTACGATGCTTATAGTGAAGCTACCAATCCTTTCCCAAAGGGTGTTGATAGCTTTGTTCAAAAATGGAATACCTGGAGTCACACCCAGGTTGACACTAAGGCCGTTAAAGAATTGGTGAATCAAGTACATAAGTCTGGCGCTGTTGCCATGCTCTATAACATGATTTCAGCAGATTCAAATCCAAAGAATCCAGCCCTTCCGCTCGCTGCTTTGGTTTATAATTTTTATGACAGCTTTGGTAAGAAGGGTGAGCCGATGACTTATACTATCGGTAACAACCCAACTCAAGTTTACTATGATCCAGCTAATCCTGATTGGCAAAAATACATTGCAGGTGTCATGAAATCAGCTATGGACCGTATGGGATTTGATGGTTGGCAAGGTGATACAATTGGTGACAACCGTGTGACAGATTATGAGCACCGTCACAGCACAGACGAAGCTGACTCACACATGATGTCTGATTCATATGCATCATTTATTAATGCCATGAAAGCCCTTATTGGTGAGAACTATTACATCACAATCAATGATGTCAATGGCGGTAATGATGATAAATTAGCCAAGGTACGTCAAGATGTTGTTTATAATGAGCTCTGGACAAACGGTGGTTCAGTGCTTCCAGGACGTATGCAAGTTGCCTATGGGGATTTGAAAGCACGCATTGATATGGTCCGCAATAAAACTGGTAAATCACTTATCGTCGGTGCCTACATGGAAGAACCAGGTATTGATTATACTGTTCCTGGCGGAAAAGCAACTAACGGTGCTGGTAAAGATGCCCTGGCTGGTCAGCCATTGCAGACCGATGCGACCCTTCTGGTAGATGCGACAGTAGCTGCAACTGGTGGTTACCACATGTCCATTGCAGCCCTTGCCAATGCTAATGCAGCCCTAAACGTCCTTCAAAGTGCTTATTACCCAACTCAATACCTCAGTGTGGCTAAGGATGCTATTCGTAAGCTTTACAATTACCAACAGTTTATTACTGCTTATGAAAACCTTCTTCGTGGCGAGGGTGTGACTAACAGCATTCAAGCTGTGTCTACCAAGAATGCTGCTGGTGAAAACCTTTCTAAAGATGCGCTAGGTGTGACGGGAAATCAAGTTTGGACATTTGCTAAATCAGGAAAAGGTTTCTCAACTGTTCAAATGATTAACATGATGGGTATCAATGCGGGCTGGCATAATGAAGAAGGTTATGCGGATAATAAAACACCGGATGCACAAGAAAATCTCACAGTTCGTCTTAGCCTAGCAGGTAAAACAGCTCAAGAAGCCGCTAAGATTGCCAATCAAGTCTATGTGACATCACCAGATGATTGGGCAACTTCAAGCATGAAGAAGGCACAAGCAAGCCTTGAAACAGATGACAATGGTCAACCAGTCCTTGTCATTTCAGTTCCTAAGTTGACTCTCTGGAACATGCTTTACATCAAGGAAGACACAAGAGCAACACCGGTAGCACCGGTTATCTTAAAATCAGTTACTAACCAAGCTGGTAAGAAAGCAGATAATACCGTAACAGCTGAAGCAAGCTCAGAAACAGCTCATTCAGAAAACACATCAGTAACCAAAGATTCAGAAGTTTCTACAGATGTGAAACCGATTGTTGAACATGTTCAACCAGATGAAACAATGCAACCAGCACCATCAGTTGATACACTCATAAAATCAGCAGCTATCCTAGTATCTATGGAATCAGAAGCACCATTTGATGAGAAAGATGGAGACCTGGTATCTAACTCTGGTCAAGGAGCGCTAGAATCAGCTTCAGTAAATACACTAGCTTCGGAGGCCCTAAGCTTAGCGACTTCAGAAGCATCATCAGACATTTTAGAAAGTGCAACGGTATCATCAGCAACCTCAGTCAGCACAAGGGCTTCAGCATCTTCAATATCTGAATCAGAGCTTGCAAGCAGTGCCATGGTCTCAGAGTCGGCCATTGCAACGACAACAGTCGTTTCAGAATCACATGTAGTTGCTGAACCAGTCCTTTCATTGACAGAATCAGAAAGTCAAGTGAGTCCTTCAGAAGTGGCTTCGGCGACTTCTGAAACAGTAAGCACATCAGAAGAGATCATCCTTGGTGGACTATCAGAAAACATCAATAGTCGGAATAGATTCCCTGATTCTCCACGTGTATCGGAATCCTTGTCAAGTACTTCAGAAACAATCACAGAAGCAGCGTCACTCTTTAGCAATTATGCAAGATATTCAGAAACAGCAAGCTCAGAAGTTCATTCTATGGTAGCAGCATCTTCAGAAGCTTCTATTGAAAAATTAGCGGTATCTATTTTAAAGGATACTGAGGGTGGTTTATATGATGCAAGGACAATTAGAAATATTGTTGAGATGATTGATAGCATCACGACAAATGTTCGTTACACTCATGGGACCCTTCAAGAAGTTGCTAGCACAGCCCCATCAGATAACACCTACAGTGGTAGTCAAAATCTTAATATTGCCAATAAAACCACAACACAAAAAGGTGATAAAGGAACGACAGAAGGTCTCAAAGAGACAATTGTCAAAACAGCAAAATCTCATAAGTGGGGGGAACATGCTGTGGCTATCCTTACAGCCATTGTTTTAGCAGGTGCAGCCGCACTGGCAGCTCTTCGTAATTTCTTGATGTCAAAAAAAGATAACAAATAATAGGTAAAACTCTTTGTGCCAACAAGGAGTTTTCTTTGGGTAGACTGCTATTTTTCTGAAAATTGTGATACAATAGAAATAGTTTGAATATTGTGTCAAAGGAGAGCCAATGATTACTGCAAATGATATCGTAAAGGCTAACGAAGTCTTAAAAAACGTAGTGGAACGTACACCACTAGATTTTGATCGCTATTTGTCTGAAAAATACGGAGCAACCATCTATATTAAAAAAGAAAACATGCAAAAGGTGCGCTCTTTCAAATTGCGTGGAGCCTACTATGCCATCCACCAGTTAAGCGATGAGGATAAGGCACGTGGTGTGGTTTGTGCTTCAGCCGGCAACCATGCTCAAGGGGTTGCTTATACTTGTAATGAGATGAGGATTCCGGCAACCATCTTTATGCCAGTAACAACGCCTCACCAAAAAATTGGTCAAGTCCGTTTCTTTGGTGGCAAGTTTGTAACAATCAAATTGGTGGGAGATACCTTTGATGCTTCTGCCCAAGCAGCACAGGAATATACCAAGTCTGAAGGCATGACTTTCATTGCCCCATTCGACGATTATAATGTCCAAGCGGGTCAAGGAACAGTTGCTTACGAAATTTATGAGCAGGCTCAAGAGGAGGGTGTTTCCTTTGATAGTATCTTGGTTCCAGTAGGTGGTGGTGGTCTCATCTCTGGTGTTTCTACTTATATCAAAGATGTGGCACCATCTATGGAGGTTATCGGTGTTGAAGCTAGTGGCGCTCGTAGCATGAGAGCAGCTTTTGACCGTGGCTATCCTGTAAAACTCGAAGAAATCGATAAATTTGCGGATGGGATTGCTGTCCAAAAGGTGGGAACCAAAACTTACGAAGTGGCTCGTAAACATGTGGATCGCCTCTTGGGTGTTGATGAAGGGTTGATTTCAGAAACCTTAATTGATATGTACTCTAAAGTTGGTACTATTGCAGAACCTGCAGGTGCAGCTTCTGTAGCGGCCCTTGAAGTGATTAAAGATGAGATTAAGGGAAAAACCATTGTTTGTATCATCTCAGGTGGTAACAATGACATCAACCGTATGCCAGAGATGGAAGAACGTGCCCTTATTTATAATGGCATCAAGCACTATTTTGTGGTTAATTTCCCACAACGTCCAGGTGCCCTTCGTGAATTTGTAAATGATATCTTGGGACCAAATGACGACATCACTCGTTTTGAGTACATCAAACGTGCCAATAAAGGCAAAGGTCCAGTTCTTATTGGCGTGGCTCTTAGTGATAAGAATGATTATGATGGCCTGCTTGAACGTCTTTCGGATTTTGACCCAAGTTACATTAACCTTCACGGTAATGAAACACTTTACAATATGCTTGTCTGAGAACAAGTTTACCTAAGGAGAAAAGAACCGACGAAAGTTGGTTTTTTCTATTTGTAAATAGAAAAAAGTCTTGTCTTCAATCAAAAAACCTCAGTATTTCTACTGAGGGCTATTGTCGTTATTCGATAATTAAGAGTCCATCTTTGATGGCGAATGGATTGTCTTTGTTAATATGGTCGTAGAACATGATACCGTTAGTATGGTCAATTTCGTGTTGGACAACGATTGAATTGTAGCCACGGAATTTGATGCGTTTCTTTTCGCCTTCTTTGTTGAAGTATTCAACGGTTACACGTGCGTGGCGAACAACATAGCCAGGGACATCACGGTCTACTGAAAGGCATCCTTCTCCCTCACCTAGGGCAGCATCCTGAACAGAATGGGCAACGACTTTAGGGTTATACATAATCTCTTGAAGGCTGTAGGCTTCTTTTGGTGGATTACCTTCAGCATCTTCAGGGTTTGGAACGAGAACGGCGATAATGCGTTTTGAAATATCCAATTGTGGGGCTGCAAGACCGACTCCCCCACGAAGCCCCATTTTTTCAGCAATGATAGGATCCTGTGAATTACGAAGAAATTGCATCATTTTTTCACCCAGGATAATATCTTCATCTGAAAGTGGAAGGGTTACGTCTTCAGCGACAGCACGTAAGGTTGGGTTACCTTCACGAATGATATCATTCATATCAATCATATGGTTGGCGCGGATAATTTTAGTTTGAGCATCCATTTATTTACCTCTATTTTCTTTGATTTACTTGTTTATAACTATAGCACAAAAGGGGTGAAAATTAAACCATCAAGGGTTCAGCGAAAGCTTTTTCTAATCAATAAAAGCTAGTGTTTCCAAGGTCTGTCGCTGTAAGATACCATAGGTCTTAAAGGCTACCTTTTCAATGATTCCTTGGTCGATAAACTGTTTGATGACTCTTTGGACATGGCGGTAGCTGGTCCCAAAACTGGCTGCTAAAATAGATGGCGACAGTTGGAAGTTACCCTCTTCCTCAATACTCAAGATGTGGGTAGCCAAACGCTCCCTGACAGGGTAGCTAACATTTCTTGAGGCAGTAATACCTTGCTTATGTAGTGCCATTGCTAGGTTACGTCCAATTTGATAGAGAAAAACTGGGTCTTCGAGGAGCGATTCTTTATCATTTAATGGCAGTTGAACTGCCTGAACGTCTTCGAGGGCAATGACTGAGGAACCCGCTAATTGATTAGTCATGAGTTCAACGTCTCCCAGTAGCTGTGGTTGGTGAAGCATTTCTAGGATATGTTCTTTACCATTGGATAGGGAGCGAACAATTTTTACTCTACCTGATAAAATGTAGGTTAGCTCAGTGATAGCTTGCCCTTGTGTGCATATGTAGTCGCCTTTCTGAAAGGTGATCTTTTGTAATTGATTAAGGTAGGCTGCAGGAAAGACCTGATCAAGCTGAGGTCTTGTAGTGGGATTAGGCATATGTCTCCTTTTTAGGACCTAGGTCCTATTTTTTTAGCTCTTCTTAGATTATAATGAAAAAATAACTATCAGACAAGTAAAGAAAGGATGCTCTTATTCCGATACTATGACAAAAATTTTAGAAAAAATAAGCCTGCTTGGGCTATCCTTGCTTTTGATTTCGGCCTTCTCGATTTCAACAGCTCTACCACCTATGTTGGACTACTATAGTCCCACCTATACTGCTTCCCAAGTTGAGCTTTTAGTGTCTGTTCCTTCATTTTCTGTAGTAGCTATGCTCTTACTTAACCCTTTAGTTGACAGATGGTTAAATGACAGACAATTGATTATGACAGGTTTAATCTTACTAAGTAGTGCTGGAATCTTCCCCATCTTTGTTCAATTGTATCCACTTGTTTTACTGTCACGTCTTGTTTTTGGAATGGGAATTGGTCTCATCAATGCTAAGGCTATTTCCATTATCAGTCAGCGTTATCAGGGCAAAGAGAGGGTTCAAATGCTTGGGATTCGAGGTTCCATGGAATTGATTGGTGGAGCGTCGTGTTCCCTTTTGGTTGGACAATTACTGAAAATTCATTGGACACTTGCTTTTCTTATCTATGGTTTTGGATTTATCATCCTAGCCATGTACCTCTTCTTTGTACCACCAATGGAGCAGACAGAGAAGAAAGAGTCACAAAAAAGTAAACAAGGTCTGGATAAAAAAGATTTGGCTATGATTTTAGGGATGGCCCTCTTAGCAGGCTTTGTGATTTGCATTAATTCATCGATTAGTTTGCGCGTACCTCTGTTTCAAATTGATGGTAAGACCATTGCAAGTGGTCAATCAGCTCTGGTCCTTAGTTTGGAGCAGGGAATTGGGATTGTAGCTGGACTTAGTTTTGCCTCACTAATCGGTCACATTAAGCACCGTCTCTTGCCAATGGCGCTGTTTTGCCTATCTACTTGCCTACTTGGAATATCCCTAGCTAACAACTTGCTGATATTGATTTTGTCTTCTGTTGGCGTTGGTTTCTTTTACAATATTGTTTTGACCATTATCTTTAACCGTCTTTCTGAACGTATTACAAGAAATTTGCTGAATAAGGCGACGGCTTATGTTCTCCTAGGATGCAACTTAGGCTCAGCCGTATCTCCTTATGTTTTAAAATTGCTGGCATTGGTCTCTTCAAGTTTTAGTTGGATTTTCCTAGCTTATGCTGTGGTCAGTTTTCTACTTTTCCTAGGATTCCTTCTGAATTCAAAAATGGTCAAAAAAGTCTAGGCCATGAAAGTCTTAAACAAGGAATCTTACGATTGACAAAGATTAGTAGATAAGCTAAAATAGAGAGGTCGTAAAGACAAACCAACTCTTTCTTGGTTTTAGGAGAGCCAATCCTAAGACTCGGATGGAGCAAAAAAAGGAGAAAAAACATGGCAATCTCAAAAGAGAAAAAAAATGAAATCATTGCACAATACGCACGTCACGAAGGTGACACTGGTTCAGTAGAGGTTCAAGTTGCTGTCCTTACTTGGGAAATCAACCACCTTAACGACCACATCAAACAACACAAAAAAGACCACGCTACTTACCGTGGTTTGATGAAAAAAATCGGTCACCGTCGTAACTTGTTGGCATACCTTCGCCGCACAGACGTTAACCGTTACCGTGAGTTGATTAGCTCACTCGGACTCCGTCGTTAATAACGATACTAAGGGCGTAGAAAATCCGTATGAAAATAGGGAAACGACGTCGTGTTCAAGGAACACAAGGAGTTTCATCTTTTTCACTAGGATTTTAGCCCGAGTTCAAAACAGCTCTCTAGACTCAGAGGGCTGTTATTTTTGTCTTTTGGTTTATGTTTAATTCAAGATACAAAGGCCGTCAAAAGCACAAAGCAAAAATAGGAAAATTGACGAAGAAACCTCAGTTTCTAGGAAATTTTATCTTTTTTGCCAAGTGCTTAGGCCGTGTTCGATTGAATACAAAAAAGTTAAGTTACTCTGTTATAGGGTAGCTTTTCTTTTTTACTAGAATTTCAGTATTATCTTCGGCTTCGGTTCCTAGCATCGTAAGGTAAAATAAACCAGATTCATCTCCCTTCGGGGAGATTTTTTATTTTCACTAGGATTTTAGCCCGAGTTCAGGGACACCGTCTTTGGAGGGTGTATTCCTCTCAAAATGTCGTTTACAATTAGTAACAATGACTTAAACATAAAGCAAAAATGACCTCCAGATTTTAGGTCTGGAGGCATCTTCTATGTTAAGATTTTTTTGATGAGTGTTTGAAATTGAGGAAGTTGATGAATGGCATTTCCAATAAGAATACCTAACATATTTAAGACAATATCTCCTAAATCAAATATTCCCATATGCCCAAAGTATTGAATGGATTCGATAGAAAATAGGGCAATAAGGCAAAGCAGTAGGTTACTTAACCGTGAAGGGAAGAGGAGCCCTAGAGGAATAAACATTAGTAGGTTCATGATAGGAACAAAGTGGCTTCCCCAGTACAGTTCTCGGGCGAAAGAAAGGGGGTTAAGCGAGAGGCCTTGTAGGCCGATATTTTTCAAAAAAAGCAGATAAAAGAGGGCTATAAAGTAAATCAGATAGAGTAAGAGTAGTGTCTGCTTTTTAAGTTTTCTAGTCAGGAGGAGTTTCAAGAAGGCGTAGATGACATAACTCAGCAAAACGATGATTACAATGTTAAGTAGAACTTGAAAATAGAAGCCATAATGGGCGATGTAATGAACGTACTGTTCGAGATGGCCTCTGTAAAACCAGTAAGATAAGCCGAATGAAACGATTCCGAGTAAGATGTCACCCAATGATTTTAATCCTTTTGCCATCGTAAGCCTCCTTTTGCATGTGATGAGTACACATTATATCAAAAAATCGTTTAAAGAAAGTTAAGAAATTGTAACGAAAATTTGGTAAAATAAACAGATAAGGCAAATTCAAAGACTAAAAAGGGCCTTTGAAACAGCATTTCTACTTTTGACTAACAATTTAATATTTTTTGTAAACAAGCTGTGAAAGCTTATAAAACAATTAAATTTTAAAAATTAGGAGTCAACATCTTGTTTCAATAT